>Ga0209416_1000884_pt1 | contig 25157 bp, 20 predicted proteins | sample RifGroF1_FD_184001 | JGI IMG/M metagenome (GOLD analysis project Ga0209416, IMG submission 184001) | Groundwater microbial communities from Rifle, Colorado, USA - Groundwater F1 (SPAdes) (version 2) | ecosystem: Environmental > Aquatic > Deep subsurface > Groundwater | place: Rifle, Colorado...
AAAGGAACAAGCAGATAAATGGTTGCATGAAGCAAAAACAGTTATATGGTTTGCGGATGACAAAAAAGCTTTAGCAGTTTTAGCTATAGCAGATGAGATTAAAGAAACTTCTATTGAAGCAATTAAGGAATTACAAAAAATGGGTATTGAAGTCCATATGTTAACAGGAGATAATTTTAATACTGCTAAAGCTATTGCTGAAAAAACAGGAATTTCAAGTTTCAAAGGTGAAGTACTTCCAAAAGACAAAGCCGATTTTGTAAAAGAATTACAAGCACAAGGTAAAATTGTTGCAATGGTTGGTGATGGTATTAACGATAGCACAGCATTAGCTTATGCCAATGTGAGTATTGCAATGGGAAAAGGAAGTGATATTGCAATCGATGTTGCCAAAATGACAATTATATCATCCGACTTAATGAAAATTTCAACAGCAATAAAACTCTCAAAAAATACAGTAAATACAATAAAACAAAATTTATTTTGGGCATTTATTTATAATGTTGTAGGTATTCCAATTGCAGCTGGAATTCTTTACCCAATCAATGGTTTTTTACTTAATCCTATGATTGCTGGAGCGGCAATGGCACTAAGTAGTATAAGTGTTGTAGGTAATAGTTTAAGGCTTAAATATTTCAATAATTAATTAAAATCATAAAACAATGGAAAAGAATATTTTTAAATTCAAAACAAATATAAATTGTATGGGCTGTGTCGCAAAAGTTACACCCACATTAAATGAGATTTCTGAGATAGAAAACTGGGAAGTTGATATCCGAAATAAGGATAAAGTTTTAACTATTGAAACACAATCTTTAAATCAGAATGAAATAGTAGCAGCAGTTGAAAAGGCTGGTTTTAAAATTGAAAAAATAACTAACTAACAAAATGAAAAAAATAATCTTTACAAGCTTTCTATTAATTCAAACGTTATTAATAAATGCTCAAGAAAAAGTTCAAATAAGAACCACATCTGCAAGTCCTGCTTCAACATTTGATCAAGAAGTAGGTAGTGCAAAAATAAAAATAGCATACAGCAGACCATTAGTAAGAGGGCGAAAAATATTTGGTGAGTTAGTACCATTCGATAAACTTTGGCGAACTGGTGCAAGTGATTGTACAGTTATAACAACTTCCGAAGATATTTATTTTGGTAATAGTATATTAAAAAGCGGTAGTTATTCAATATTCTCAATTCCGTCAGTAGGTGAGTGGACAATAATCATTAATACAGATATAACTTTACATGGTGAAACCGGCTATGATGAGAAAAAAGACGTAATGCGTTTTAAAGTTCCCACAGAAAAAAGTCCCTATTTCTATGAAACATTTACAATTGAATTAAATGACATTAATAGCAAAGGTGAAGCATTTCTAAAAATCTTTTGGGAAAATACTATGGTCAAAATACCAATTAAAAGTAAAGAGGACGATATGTTATTAGCGTTGATAGACCAACATATCGTTAAAGGAAAAACGCAAGATGCCAACTTATTATTTCAAGCAGCCAACTATTATTACAGTACAAATAGAGATTTCAAACAAGCAATTAAATGGCTATTGGATGCTGAAAAGTTAAATCCTCAAAATTTCCATTATCCAAATTTGAGACAAAAAATAGCATCGGAAAACAAAGATTACGCTAGTGCCATTGAAGCTGCAAAAAGGGCAGTATCATTAGCAGATAAGGAAAAAATGAAAAAAACTATAGAAACATTGAACAATAAAATAGCAAGTTGGGAATTGCTATTAAAAAAATAAAATCAAAAATGCTTGATTTTCAAAAATTTGCAATAACTAAAATGAAAATATCAGATATGGATTTACAAAATATTTTTTCAAAAAAAATGTTGCAAATAGTACTATTACTTTTTGTATCACAAATCTTATTCGCTCAAAAAATAGTACGTTACGATTTATACGTTCGCGATACAATTGTTAACTATTCGGGAAAAGAAAAAAGAGCTATTGCGGTGAACGGTCAAATTCCAATGCCAACTTTAACTTTTACAGAAGGAGATATTGCTGAAATTTATGTGCATAATGAATTAAAGGAAAGCACTTCGTTGCACTGGCACGGATTATTTTTGCCTAATAAAGAAGATGGTGTGCCGAATTTAACCCAAATGCCCATTCAACCTGGCACAACGCATAAATATACGTTTCCCATCATCCAAAACGGAACGCATTGGTATCATTCACACTCTGGATTGCAAGAACAAATAGGAATGTATGGTATGTTCATTATGAATAAAAATGAAAACGATCCTACTTTTAGAAAAGGTATCGATGATTTACCTACCATTCCTGTCATTTTAAGCGAATGGACCGATTTAAAACCAGAAAACGTTCACCGAATGTTACACAACGCTTCCGATTGGTTTGCCATAAAAAAGGGTTCCACACAAAGTTATAGTGAAGCTATCAAGCAAGGACATTTCAAAACCAAATTGGGTAACGAGTGGAAACGTATGAATGCTATGGATGTGAGCGATGTTTATTACGAAAAGTTTCTAATCAACGGAAAAAACGAAAGTCAATTAACACAGTTTAAAGGAGGCGATAAAGTCCGACTTCGTATTGCTAATGGCGGTGCATCCTCTTATTTTTGGTTAACCTATGCAGGTGGAAAAATTACAGTAGTAGCTAGCGATGGTAACGATGTGGAACCCGTTGAGGTAGATCGATTACTAATTGCTGTTTCCGAAACCTATGATGTGATTGTCACAATTCCAGCCGACAATACGTCGTATGAGTTTTTAGCAACTGCCGAAGACAGAACAAAATCGGCTTCCCTTTACATTGGAAATGGTATCAAACAATTGATTTCACCCTTGCCAAAATTAAAATATTTTGAAGGGATGAAGATGATGAACGACATGATGAAAATGAACGGTGAGTTAGACGATATGGGAATGAGCATGTCTTTAAATCAAATGGATATGAACGTAGTTATGTATCCCGAAATTACTGGAGAAGCTGATAATAAAAAGAAAGAACAAACACCAAAGGCAGCAAGCCATCAAGAACATTCAAAACATAATAAGTATGATGCTAATGCATTGGCGAACATCACCACATTGAATTACGCCATGCTTAAAGCTACCGAAAAAACAACATTACCAAAAGATGCACCAGTAAAAGAACTTCGTTTTGAACTTACGGGAAACATGAACCGTTATGTGTGGAGTATGGACAATAAAGTGATTTCAGAAACCGATAAAATTTTAATTAAGAAAGACGAAAATGTTAGAATTACGCTCTACAACGGTTCCATGATGCGCCATCCCATGCATTTGCACGGACATGATTTTAGAATCATTAACGGACAAGGGGATTATGCACCTTTAAAAAACGTAATGGATTTAATGCCAATGGAAACCAATGTAGTAGAATTCAATGCTAATGTTGAGGGCGATTGGTTTTTTCATTGTCACATCTTGTATCACATGATGGCAGGCATGGGAAGAATTTTTACGTATGAAAATCAAGAACCCAATCCATTAATTCCTAATCCAAAATTAGCCCAACGCAAATTATTTGCTGATGACAGAGCTTTTCACTTTATGGCTGAAAACGATTTTGCTACCAATGGTAACGATGGTATGGCAATGGTACAAAATACTCGTTGGAGTTTAGGAGCAGAATGGCGTTTAGGCTATCATGATATGCACGGTTATGAAGCAGAATTCCATTTAGGAAGATATATTGGAAAAATGCAATGGTTAATGCCCTTTATCGGTTTTGATTGGCGTTACCGAGATATGGAAGGTGAGATAGAAAAAAACATTTTCGGACAAAAAAACACCAAAGACCATAGAGCTGTTTTCAGTGCCGGTTTTGCATACACTTTACCCATGCTTGTACAATTTCAAGCAGAGGTGTTTCAAGACGGAAATCTAAGATTACAATTAATGCGAGAAGATATCCCTGTTTCCAAACGATTACGAATGGGGTTCATGGTCAATACTGATACCGAATACATGCTAGAAGCACGATATATTCTAAAACGAAATCTCAGCCTAAGAACTCATTATGATAGCGATATGGGATTCGGATTCGGGTTGAATTTAAATTATTGATTTTAAAATTAGTATATGAAATACAGCATTATGCTAAAATTTTAGACAAGAAAATAAGTGAAGATATGCAAGTGTTAAAAGCTAAATTCAATACAAAATTACAAACTCATAGTAAATCAATGAATTACTAAAATATTATAAATATTGTAATATTTTTAAGATTTTATTTACATTTAATTTAATAGATTTTAGTTTAATTTGACAAACTAAAATCTATTTTTTTATGATAACAACTATAAAAAACAACTCTTTGGTAGATTTTGAACACGAACTTTCTCTAATCCTTAACTCAAATTCTAATGAAGTAGAAAAAGCAAAAAAGATTATTATTTTCATTGAAGACATTTTAAAACAATTAACCGACTGGCTTAAACATCACGTCTTCGAAACCATTCAAGAAGAAATCAAATTCTTCAAGGAAATCAAGCCTAATATTGTAGCTAAACTTATTTTCTATAAAGAAATCCTTTCTTTAGTAGCATCTCTTCCATTAGACAAGAGCAAAAGAATAAAACACTTTGAGAAAAAACTGGATGCAATCAACCATTTTTACAGGAAAAATAGAGAATTTATCAAATACATTAAAAGTCATTCCAGTCATTTTGATGAATTGTATTTTACCAGGAAAAAGTACAAAGACATATTTTTAAACGATTGTTCGGTGATAATTCATGATGCTAAATTATGTACGTCACATGATTATTTGCTAGCGGAAGTAATTGCTTTTGAATTACTAGCATTACACATCGAAAACCGCATTGATAATCTCAATCAATCATTTGCAATTACCAACAATCAATTCAAATCTAATCTACATTGGACAGAAAAAAAAGTAGATTTAGTTGAACTCATTTACGCGTTACATGAAGCTAAAGTTTTCGATAATGGTCAAGCCGACATCAAAGAAATCACCCACGTTTTTGAAAAAGCGTTTCAAATAGAATTAGAAGACAACATCTACGGAAACTTCAATGCTATTAAAAAACGCAAAACAGATCAAACTCGATTTTTAAGTCATTTACAAAAGCTTTTGGAAACTAAAATCGAAAACGATTTAAACTAAAACCTACAAAAAACCACCAAATCACATAAAAATCGTTCCCAAGTTGGTACCAACTTGGGAACTTTTCTTTTTCAAATGCAATTGTTTTGTACCAAATAACTTCAAAACTTAGCATTATGAACTTCAATCACAAAGCCCTGTTCCCTGAAACAGACAACATCGAATTACTTAACCACCAAATGGTAACTAAACGAGATTTGCTAAACTTTGGAAATCTATTACTACGAGAAATCAAAAATTCCACAACAAAATCAAAAACATCTGAAGCTTTACCAAAACCTTGGCTCAAATCAGCCGAAGTCCGTGAAATCCTAAAAATCTCCCCAGGCACCTTACAAAACCTCCGCATCAATGGGACACTTAAATACAAACGCATAGGCGGAATCAATTACTACAACTACGAGGACATCGTAAAAATGTTAGAAAAGTAATATGCAAGAAAACACAAACACCTGTAACGGCACTTGTGAAGTTTGCACCTGCAAATCGCACACACAAAGTTGTCATACTGCGCTTGCCAAAGTATCTCCTACGAAGTAGGTTTTAACTTTTAAGCGCAGCTTAAAACCACAATCTGAAACTTGAAACTTTAAAACCATGAATTATATAAAACATTTGACCGGCTTCTTCGAAAAAGTAAGCGCCGATTACGACCTCAATCCAACCCACATAAGCCTCTACATGGCCATATTCCAACTATGGAATCAAAACCGCTTTCAAAATCCAATCAGCATTTCACGTGACGAGCTTATGCGCATTAGCAAAATTGCATCGACTGCAACCTACCACAAATGCATGAAGGATTTAACCGAAAAAGAGTATGTGATTTATAAACCATCTTTCAACCCATTTAAGGGTTCTATTTTGGAAGTATGCAAGTTGGATTTTTACACCAAACCAGTTCCAAAAAAAGAACTAAAAAAGCATGCAACCAAGTCAAAAAATGACCAAGTCATTGAACAGGTTGATGAACAGGTTAGTAAACAAGCTCTAAACAAGCATCAAACAAGCTCTAAACATGTACCTTATATAAACAATATAAACAATACAAACATTATAAACTTAGCTAAGCAAGAAATTTCAAAAAATGAAAAAAAATCAATTTTTACAAATTCAATTTTTGATGAGGTTCAAGAATCGGATTTAAAAATTGAAAAAGAAAAAGAAAAAAAGTTGCGCGAAAAAAAGAAAATGAAAGATGAAAAAAATAGTGCTGTCATTTCGAGCGAAGTCGAGAAACCAATTTCAAAACAATCAAAACCCACTTTGGAAGAAGCACAAATCTACTTCCTCGAAAAAAACTTCACCGAAATCGAAGCACAACGCTTTTTCAATTACTTCGAGAGCAACGGCTGGTTAGTCGGTGGCAGAACCAAAATGAAAGACTGGAAAGCTGCAGCAAGAAATTGGATGCTCAACGCTAGGAAGTTTGAAAATAAAACTAATGCTTCAGTTCAAACAGAACCCAAAACAATCAATTTAAACCCAAAACACCTCCACGTAACAAATCAAAAAAACTATGGAGAAGCACTTTAACACCATCAAAGACACTTTCGTTATTCAAAACGGAATCAAAGTTTACAACTTCAATTGGTGCTTAAACTACATCGAGTACCAGGGCAAACTCATCTACGGTCGCTCTTTCAAAATAGAAGTGGTTGACCATCAAACCATTCTCAAATTGGTAATTTATGCCATTCGAGACGAAAAAAAGGCTTTAGAGTTCGATTTAGACCTCAACAAAGGTATTTTATTGTCGGGACCAATTGGATGCGGGAAAACGTCAATTATGGCATTAATTCGACCATTTTTTTACCACAAACACGACTATAAAATCAAAACATGTAGAGAAATATCTTTCGAGTTCGCAAAAAATGGCTTTGAATCACTTCATCATTACACCCAAAAAGAACACACTCAATCACGTTTAACCGGCTACTGTTTCGACGACTTAGGAGCAGAACAAAACATCAAACACTACGGCAACGACCTCAACGTCATGGCAGAAATAATCATTTCTCGCTACGAAGACTTCGTGCAAAATCAATCCATCACCCACATCACCACAAACCTCTCTGCCAGCGAAATAGAGGCCCTCTACGGCAACCGTCTCCGCTCCCGCATGAGGTCAATGTTCAACCTAATCACCTTCAACAATGAATCCAGGGATAAAAGATAAAATTTCTATTGATAATGATTGTGTCATTCCGAGTAAAACTAGGAATCTCCTAAGCAGTAGGCTAACTTTTAAGCGCAGCTTAAAACCACAACCTTAAACCTTTAACCCACAACCTTAAACCCTTCACAAAATGAACAAACAACTAAACCCTCGCCAAATAAAAACCATCCAAAATTTCTGGACATGGTTCCAACAAAACGAACAAGCAATTTACCATGCCTACAAACTGGGAATTAATTCCGATGAGGTAATAGAAAACCTACATCGAAACCTCAACTATGTTTCAAAAAGAATCGTCATTTACATTTACATGCAAAACAATCAGCCTAACAAATTTTGTGTATTATTTTCTGCTCACGGTTACCGTAAACTATTCCCTAAAATAATTGCATTAGGTGAAAAAAAACCAAGATTAGAATACTTCACAGCTCACACATTTCTAAAGCCATTATGTGCCGAAAACAAAAACCAATTTTCAGACAAATTGATAGAGATGATTAAATCAATTTTAATAAAGTTAGAAGACTACAATACAGCTAGTAAAAAAATCATACTAACACTTTATATGCCTGAAAACATTTCAAATGAAGACAAGTTATATTCAAAAAAATATGTAAAATTATTATTGCGATTTACTTTGGGTGAAATAATCTTCAAAAAGCACATCAAAGAAGTTTATTTCAAACCTATACCAAGAAACACAAACGGCTTACTCTCACTATCAGAACTTCCTGAATTCATTGACTATCTTGCTAAAATCAACTACAGCAGAAAACTAAAAATTTTCTTCGAATGAGGAAAACCGTACGGTTTTATATAAATCCGTACGGTTTTACGTATGCTTAAAACTTTTTTAAAATTTACTTTTGTTTTAAATACATATTATCTATAGTGTGAACTATACAAGGATTGTTAATTACACCTTTATAGCTATCTACATATTCATTATCTCACTACTTATGTTCTTTTATGTTTTATGCTTTAATATCTTTTTTTGTAACTAAATAAATACCAATAATTAGGTTTTTTGTCATATTCTATTAGCTATAAATCTTTTTCATACTATATTTTATTTATTTAATTTGTATTTACCTAATTAATATTTTAGTTTTGCCTAAAAATAATTATTAGAATAATGAAAACAATTTTTAAGCAAATAACAACTCTCTCGTTTTTATCGATTATACTTATCTCGTGTGAGACTTCTTATGTAGATATTCCAGCTGACGATGAAGTTTTAGATGGAACAATTGATGGTTTATCAAATGAAGAATTAGCAAGGTTTTTAAAAGGCGATGTAGCTTTTACGGAAGTCTTTACACGACAAACGGGTTTAGGGTCAACATTTGTTGCAACAAGTTGTATTAGTTGTCATGCTGGTGATGGAAAAGGACACCCTTTTACTACATTAATTCGTTTTGGTCAAGCTGATGAATTTGGAAATACCTTTTTACATTTAGGAGGTCCACAACTACAAAATAGAGCTTTACCAGGATATACTCCTGAACAAATTCCTTTTGGAGCTACATTTTCAAAATTTACACCACCTGCAAACACAGGTTTAGGCTTTTTACAATACCTTACAGATGCTGATATTTTAGCAATGGCAGACCCAAACGATTCAGATGGTGATGGTATTTCGGGTGTACCCAATTGGATAACTATCCCAAGCTATATTAACCCTGAAAATGCAGTAAATCAAAACGGAAAATATATTGGACGATTTGGTAAAAAAGCGGCAGCTTTTAATTTATTGCATCAAACAGTAAATGCTTATAATCAAGATATGGGAATAACATCAACTTTTAATCCTATCGATGTTTACACTAATGAAGAAATTGACCCAGAAGTAGCAAATGTAACGGTTAATGATTTAGTGTTTTATCTTAAAACATTAAAAGCCCCTATTCAAAGAAATCAAAATGACACAGAAGTAATTCAGGGTAGAAATTTATTTGAACAAATTAATTGTACAGGCTGTCATAAATCAAATTTAACAACTGGATATTCACCAATAACTGGATTATCATTCAAATCATTTTCACCTTATACAGATATGCTTTTGCATGATATGGGAAGTGGTTTAGATGATGGTTACACAGAAGGTAATGCAAAAACTTATGAATGGAGAACGCCACCTTTGTGGGGATTAGGACTTTCTGCGAATTCACAGGGAGGTCAATATTTTTTAATGCACGATGGAAGAGCTCGTAGTATTGAACAAGCCATTTCTATGCATGGTGGTGAAGCAACTGGTAGTAGAACCGCATTTAATAGTCTTTCTCAAGCAGATAAAAATGCAGTACTAAAATTTTTAAAATCCTTATAAAATGAATAGAAAAGATTTTCTTAAAACATGCGGTTTTGGTTGTTTAGCAACTATTGCAGGTATTTCTTTATTAGAAAGCTGTTCCTCAGCACAAGTCTTGTCAAAAGAAATAAAAGGTTCAGATCTTTTAGTTCCAATTACTGATTTTGAAATTAATTCAAATGGAAAAATAGAATATAAAAAATACATTATCGCTCAGAATGAAATATTACAATTTCCTATTTGTATTTATCGATTCAATGAAACAGAGTATATGGCATTGTTAATGGAATGTACACATCAAGGAGCAGAACTTCAAGTTTTTGGAGATAAACTTCAATGTGCAGCTCATGGTAGTGAATTTAGCAATAAAGGAATAGTTGAAAGCGGTCCTGCAAGCACAGATTTAAGAAAATTTCCAGTACGAATAGAAAATAATATTTTAAAAGTTTCATTAAAATGAGAATCTCAATTTCCTATATAATTTTATGTTTTTTTTTAATAAGTAATACAATCAATGCACAAATAGATCCTAGCCTATTAAAAAGAGTATCAAAAGATACAACCAAAGTATTAAATATGGATGCTATATATAATCGTCCAACTTTAAATATTAATAAAACACCAATTGCTATTGGAGGTTATGTAGAAACCAATTGGCAACATCTTACTACCGATGGTGTTTCAGAAGGACATCAGTTTCAAGCTAGAAGATTATCTATATTTATGTCTTCATCAATAGGTAAACGAGTAAAGTTTTTAAGTGAGTTAGAATTTGAAGAAGGTGGCAATGAAATTGCAATCGAATTCGCTTCTGTTGATGTTGAGTTTCATCCTTTGGCAAATTTTAGAGCAGGAATTATTGTTAATCCAATCGGGGCATTTAATCAAAATCACGATGGCCCAAAATGGGAATTTACAGACAGACCAATTCCAGCAACTCAGATGTTACCAGGCACTTTTAGTAATGTTGGGGCAGGTTTATACGGTAAAAAATACCATAAAAATTGGATGTATGGATATGAGGCATATTTTTCAGGAAGTTTTGATAATTCAATAATAGAAAACACTCAAAATAAAACCTATTTACCAGCAGCTAAAGATAATCCAGATAGATTCGAAGAAATTAATAGCGGAATACCATTATTTACAGGGAAAATAGCCGTAAGAAATAGTAAAATTGGCGAAATAGGTTTGTCTTATATGGGAGGTGTTTACAATAAGTTTCAAGAAGATGGCATTATTATAGATGAAAAGCGAAGTGTAAATATTTTTGCAATCGATTTCAATACGACACTTCCAAATACAAAAACTTTTATTACTACTGAATTTGCTTGGATAAATGTTGATGTGCCTAGTACATATTCACAACAATTTGGAAGTAAACAACAAGGTGGTTTTATAGATATCGTTCAGCCAATTTTAAATCGTACAATGTTAGGTTGGGAAAAGGCAACATTAAATGTAGCTTGTAGATTAGAATATGTAGATTGGAATGTAGGTAAATTTAACGAAACAGGTGGTAATATAGGTGAAGATTTATGGAGTGTGGTTTCTGCTATTAGTTTTAGACCAAATAGTCAAACAGTTATTCGTTTAAATTATAGATTACTAAAACAACGAGATATACTATCAAATCCACCATCTATAACAGATGGATTCAATTTTGGGATATCAACTTATTTTTAAAATAATAGCCCAATTTGTAATTATTTTTATTTTTTGTAAAAATATACTACTTTTACAACGATGAAAATCTTAAACATCATATTATCAATATATATAGTAATGCTTACTGCCTATCCTTGTGCAGATAGGCATAATGATGTTACTACTATTTCATCAAATTCACAAGCTCACTCACAACACAACCATTCACACGATGAAGAAACAGATTTATGTTCTCCGTTTTGTGTTTGCAATTGTTGTGGTCAACAAACATTAACCTTTTTAGAAGTTCAATCTTTTCAATTCTTAGTTCGATTTCAAGAAATAAAAACTTCCATTTCTTTTTATAAATCAACTTCTTTTTTAAATTTTTACGGAAGCATTTGGCAACCGCCACAGTTAGTGTAATGAAGCCCGAGTAATTTCGGGTTAATAAGTTGTGTCTTTAAAACAACTTTTAAAAAAATAACAGTTCTCTGTTTAATAATTCATTACACAAAATAAAATGTTAGATAAAATCATTCATTTTAGTATCAATAATAAATTTATTATTGGTCTTTTTACACTTGTATTAGTCATTGTAGGTAGTTATTCACTTTATACTTTACCAATTGATGCATTACCAGACATTACAAATAATCAAGTACAAATTATTACAAGTTCTCCAACTTTAGCTACACAAGAAGTAGAACAATTTATTACCTATCCAATAGAGCAATCGGTTAAGTCAATTCCTGATATTGTTGAGCTTCGTTCAATAAGTCGTTTTGGATTAAGTGTTGTAACTGTTGTATTTAAAGAAGAAGTAGATATTTATTGGGCGAGAGCACAAATTACTGAACGAATAAAAGAAGCCGAAAACACCATACCAAAAGGAGTTGGTACACCTGAAATGTCGCCAGTTAGTACTGGTTTAGGTGAAATATACCAATATGTAGTTTTTCCTAAAAAAGGATTTGAAGAAAAATATAACGCAACTGACTTAAGAACCATTCAAGATTGGATTATAAAACCCCAATTAATTGGCACAAAAGGTGTTGCCGAAGTGAATACGCTCGGTGGAAATCTTAAACAATATGAAATTGCAGTTCAGCCAGATAAGCTGAAAAGTATGAATACTACAATTACCGAAATTTTTGATGCTTTAGAAAATAACAATGAAAATACAGGTGGTGCTTACATAGATAAAAAACCTTATGCTTATTTCATTCGTGGAGTGGGTATGGTTAGTAGTATTGACGACATCAATAAAATTGTAGTAAAAAATCAAAATGGTATTCCTATTCTTATTCGTGATGTTGCCAATGTTCAAATTGGTAGTAGTATTCGTTATGGAGCTGTAACTAAAGATGGAAAAGGCGAAGAAGTATCGGGAATGGTAATGATGCTTAAAGGTGAAAACTCAGGAGAAGTTGTTAAAACTGTGAAAGAGAAAATGGAGCAAATCAAGAAATCACTTCCTGAAGGTGTAGAAATTGAAGCGTTTATGGACAGAACAGTTTTAGTTGACAAAGCTATTAGTACGGTTCAAACCAATCTTATTGAAGGTGCATTAATTGTAATTTTCATTTTAGTATTATTGTTAGGTAATTGGAGAGCAGGTTTAGTAGTAGCTTCAGTTATTCCATTAGCTTTATTATTTGCCATTTCAATGATGAAACTTTTCGGAGTTAGTGGTAATCTAATGAGTTTAGGAGCAATCGATTTTGGATTAATTGTAGATGGTGCTGTTATTATTGTAGAAGCCATAATACACCGACTCCAAGTCAGCAACAAAGGTAAATTAACTACTAAACAGATGAATGATGAAGTATATCAAGCATCTTCAAAAATTAGAAGTAGTGCCGCTTTTGGAGAAATAATAATCTTAATTGTATATCTGCCAATTTTAGCATTAGTAGGTATCGAAGGTAAAATGTTTGGACCAATGGCACAAACAGTATCTTTTGCCATATTAGGAGCATTCATATTGTCATTAACTTATGTGCCAATGATGTCAGCTTTGGCATTAAAAAAACAAACAGGACATAAAAAGAATTTTAGCGATAAAATAATAGATGCAATTTACAATTTCTATACACCTATTTTAGAAAAAGCATTACGAGTTAAAGAAGCAATTATTGGTGTAGCTATTGCCTTATTTATAGGCTCATTATTTTTATTTAATACATTAGGCGGTGAGTTCATTCCCACACTTGATGAAGGAGATATTGCAACGCATTTAATCATAGCTTCAGGTAGTTCATTATCTCAAGAAGTGGAAGCAACTACAAAAGCAGAACAAATTTTAAGAGAAAAGTTTCCAGAAATTAAAATGATTGTAACCAAAATTGGTTCGGCTGAAATTCCTACAGACCCAATGCCTGTTGAAGCTGGAGATATGATTATTCTCTTGAAAGATAAAAGTGAATGGACATCAGCAGAAACGAAAGAAGAATTAATGGAAAAAATGGAACACGCTTTGTCTGATATTCCAGGTGCATTTACTGAGTTTTCTCAACCTATTCAAATGCGTTTTAATGAGTTAATGACTGGTGTAAGAAGTGATGTTGCTGTTAAAATTTTTGGTGACGATATTGATATGTTAGTTAGCAAAGGTGAGGAAGTTGTGCAATTGATTAATGGTATTGAAGGTGTTTCAGATGCTAAAGCAGAAAGAGTTGCAGGATTACCACAAATAACAATTCGTTATAATAAAGACAAATTAGCACTTTACGGATTAAAGATTGGTGATTTAAACAGAGTTGTTCGAATGGGATTTGCTGGCGAAACAGCTGGAGTTGTTTATGAAGGCGAAAAACGTTTCGATTTAGTTGTACGATTAGACAATGATAGTAGAAAAGATATTGAAAATCTAAAAGCTTTATTTGTGACTTTGCCATCAGGCAATCAAATACCTTTAGAACAAATTGCAGATGTAAACTATGAAGATGGACCAATGCAGATTTCTCGTGAAAACGGAAAACGTAGAATTGTAGTAGGTTTCAATGTTCGTGGTGCTGATGTAAAAACAGTAGTAGAAACCATTCAAGCTAAATTAGACGAAAACCTAAAATTACCTGAAGGATATTACACTACTTATGGTGGACAATTTGAAAATCTTATCGAAGCAAACAAACGACTTTCTGTTGCTGTGCCAGTAGCTTTAGGTTTGATTTTAGTTTTACTTTACTTCACATTTAAATCAATCAAACAATCGTTATTAATATTTACAGCTATTCCATTATCTGCCATTGGTGGTATTGTGGCGTTGTGGTTACGAGATATGCCATTTAGTATTTCAGCAGGTGTAGGATTTATTGCCCTTTTTGGTGTAGCAGTATTAAACGGAATTGTTTTAATTGGATATTTTAATGAACTTAAAAAGCAAGGCATGGATAATGTATATGACAGAATAAAAGAAGGAACTAAAGTAAGATTAAGACCTGTAATATTAACTGCTGCTGTAGCTTCACTTGGATTCTTACCAATGGCAATAAGTAGTAGTGCAGGTGCAGAGGTTCAAAAACCATTAGCAACTGTTGTAATTGGCGGATTAATAACGGCAACTTTGCTAACATTAATAGTTTTACCAATTCTGTATTTATATTTTGAAAAAGGCATAAAAATTAAAAGAAAAACTATGAATAATTCGGCTTTAGTAATAACTTTTTTGCTAGGTTCATTTACTGTAACTGCACAAGAAACTCAAAAACTTGATGTAAAACAAGCACTTGAAATTGGATTAAAAAACAATCAAAATATTCAAGCTTCAGAATTAGATGTAAAGATGCAAACGCAAATGCAAAAAACAGCTTTTGAACTTCCTAAAACAGAATTATCTGGTACTTTTGGGCAAATAAATTCACAAGCTCAAGATAAAAACTTTCAAATTAGTCAAAGTTTTAATCCTTTTCAAATAAGTGCTAAAAGAACCTTGCTTAAAGAATATAGCAATGCCAGCGCAACTAAATTAGGCGTTTCAAAACAAGAAGTAACCTATTCAATTAGACAATCTTGGAATACCTTGTTGTTTTATGAAAAACAAAACACCGTTTTAGAAAAGCAAAATGTGGTAATGCAAAAATTTGTGAAGTCTGCTAATTTAAAGTTTAAAACTGGTGAAACAAATGCTTTAGAAAAAACAATTGCATTGGCAAAGCAACAAGAATTAGAACAAAAAATAAAGCAAAATAAAACACAAATTGCAATTGAAAAATCAAAGCTAAAAGTAATTTTAGATCTGAAAACTGATTTTATGGCAATAGATACTTCATTTGTGCCATATCCTGCTATGACAAAAGTTGATAGTTCAATGGTAAAACAAAATCCAATAGTTCAATTAGCTAATCAACAAGTTCAAATAGCACAAGCAAGTCACAAAGTGGAAAAATCAGCATTATATCCAGACTTTTCAGTTGGTTATTTTTTACAGTCTATAACAGGTAATCAAGATGTAAACGGAACATCAACCTATTATAATAATTCACCACAATTTCAAGGATTTTCAGTTGGTATTGCAGTTCCGTTATTTGCAGGAAGTAATATTGCAAGAGCGAAAGCTGCAAAAACTAATATTGAACGTGAACAGAAAAATGCTGACTATATAAATCAGCAATTTAAAAGCCATTTAGAACAACAATCAGAACAATTGGTTACATATGGTTCATTAATTGATTATTATAAAAACACAGCATTACCAAACGCTAATTTAATCATCAAAAATGCAACAAAAGGGTATCAAAACGGCGATATTTCTTATGTGGAATATGTTCAAAGTATCGAAACGGCAAGTCAAATTCAATTAAATTATAACGAAGCGATTTATAATTATAATCAAACTATAATTACAATTCAATACAGTATCAATCAATAATAAAAAGTAAAATGAAAAAATCGAATATAATATATGCATCAATAGTAGGAGCGATAATTCTTGCTGTTATTTTATATTTCTCTTTACGTCATACTGAAGGCGATGGACACGTTCATGCTGATGGAGAAACACATACAGAAGAAAGCCATTCTGAAGAAAAAGAACCGACAGCAATAAAAGAAGTTGAATTAAATGAAGCTCAGTTTAAAGCATCAAGTATAGAATTAGGTACTTTTTCAGATAAAAATTTGAGCGAAGTAATTAAGGCTAACGGATATACAAAGTTACCACCACAAAATCAAGCTGATGTATCTGTTTTCACTACAGGAATTGTAAAAACAATAAATGTAATGGAAGGACAGAGAGTAAGTAAAGGACAAACCATTGCAACAATTGAAAGTCCTGAGTTTACTAAAATTCAAGAAGCTTATTTAACTTCAAAAAGTAATTTAGAGTATTTAAAATTAGAATTTGAAAGACAAAAAACATTAAGTGATGAAGAAGTAAATTCTAAAAAAGTTTTTCAAAAAACCAAATCAGATTATGAAATTGAAAGGGCTAGATTTAATTCATTGCAAAAACAATTAAATACTTTGCACATTAGTGGTAATGGAAATACTACTGCTACTGTTCCTGTTATTGCTCCAATTTCAGGAAATATTACAGAAATTTATATTAAAATTGGTAGTAATGTTGAAGCAGGTAAACCCTTAATGAATATAGTAGATAATTCTAAATTGCACGTAGATTTATTAGTGTATGAAAAAGATTTATTTAAAGTAAAACAAGGTCAAAATGTACGTTTTATTCTAACTAATCAAAACAATACTGAAATTAAGGGTAAAATATTTAGTGTAGGTAAATCTTTTGAAAACGAAACAAAATCAGTTGCAGTACACGCTGACATTTCGAATAATCAACAAAAATTAATACCAGGAATGTATGTAAATGCACTTATTGATGCAGGAGCAAATACTGTTAAAGCTCTACCTACAGAAGCAATTATTAAAGCAGATGGTAGAGAGTTTATTTTTGTTTTAGAAGAAGGTCATAAAGAAGAAATTGCTCACGATGAAAAAGAAGGACATAATCACGAAGATGGTGACAAGCACGAAGAAGCTGAAGGAAAAACTTTCCATTTCCAACGTATTGAAGTAAAAACAGGTACATCGCAATTAGGATATACACAAGTAACATTACTTCAAAAAATAGAACCTAATGCAAAAATTGTACTAAAAGGAGCGTATTATGTACAAAGTCATTTACTAAAAAGTGAAGGCGGTGGCGGACACGCACATTAATAATATTCAACAATAATTCATCTAAATAAATAAAATTATCATGAAATCGAAGATTCACGAAAACAATAAAAACAATAAAATCATGAGTAAAAAATCAGTTTTAATTTTGGCTTTTGCCATTGCAACATTAAGTGTAGTTTCTTGTAATAAAAATGAAAAAACAGAAGTTACAACAGAACACGAAGGTCATAATCACAAAGAAGGAGAAGCTCATAAAGTAGCTTACGAATGTCCAATGGATTGTGAAAAAGGTAAAACATACGATAAAAAAGGAAGTTGTCCAGTTTGTAAAATGGACTTAATAGAAGCCAAAGCAGATAATCACGAAGGGCACGACCATGCAACTGAAAATCATGAAGGACATGACCATTCAAAAGAAAACCACGACGGACATAATCATTAATACTTGAAATATTAAATCAATGAAAATAAAATCTAACATTGATAAATTAGGTACAATAGGGCTTTTTATTACAGCCCTATTCTCACCTTGTTGTTTTCCATTATTTGCTTTTGGGGCATCTGCGCTAGGATTAGGAAGTATAGAACTATTCGGAGGTTGGACAATGTGGGTTTTTCAAGCGATGGTTTTAATTTCAATCGGAGGGCTTTATATTTCTTATAGGAAACATCTTTGTTTGTATCCTTTATTAATTGCTATTCCAAGTGGAATAATTATATTTTTTGCTTATTATTTTAGCAAAGTAGAAAATCCAATTTACTTAATTTATATTGGCATGTTTGGTCTTCTTGTCGCAACAATCGTAAATTATTATCAAAATAAATTTCACGGAAACTGTAAAACTTGCACTACTTATGAAGGTAAAACTGTTGAATTAAAATCAACTTTAACTTGTCCCAATTGTGGACATAAAAAGGATGAATTAATGCCAACCGATGCTTGTCAATATTTTTATGAGTGTGAAAAATGCAAAAAAGTACTCAAGCCATTAGAAGGTGACTGTTGTGTTTATTGTAGCTATGGTTCGATAAAATGCCCACCAATTCAAGCAGAGAAAAACTGCTGTTAAATAGATAATTAATATATTATAAAATTCAATAATTATGAAAAATTCAGTTTTAAAATCAATAGTATTAGTTGTATCATTATTTTTCTTTTCAAATTTTGCTTCAGCTCAAAAAACAACCCAAAAAGCAGTAATCAAAACCTTATTACATTGCGACCATTGTAAAGAATGTGAAACCTGTGGGCAAAAATTTGATAAAGAAATGTTAAAAATAAAAGGTATTAAGATGTATGAATTAGATGATAAAGCAATGACTTTTACAATCTATTACAATTCAAAAAAAACAAACCTTCAAACCATTAAAGAAGCTATTTCAAAAATGGGTTATGATGCAGATGAAGTAAAAGCTGACCCAGAAGCTTATGAAAGTTTAGACGGTTGTTGTAAAGCATAAGTATGAAGTTTAATATCAAAATGCCAAATAAACTAATTCCTTTTTATCAAAAAGAGTTAGAAGCCGTTAAGGATAATTTAAAGCAAGATAATTTACAAACTGCTTGGTATCATTTGGAGCGTGCCCATATTATTGGGCAAAAATATCCTTATGAACACACATTTGTGCATTGGAAAATGTTACAATTTGGTATTAAGATAAAAAGTTCAAAAGAAATTATTGGTCAAATTCTACGATTATTGGTAGGTGGAGTAAAATCATTTGTAGGACATATTCCTGTTGGAAATACAGGTGGAGCAAACGTTCCGCCTTTAAAATCAATGGAAATACCAAAAGATATTCAAGAAATTTTAAATTCGAATTCATAACAATTTTATTATGGAACATCAACATATTTATGACAAACAAGGAAAACAAATCTGTTGCTCATTAGAAGAAAAGATAAATAAAAATACAGAGCATCATTCTGATGAAGATGGACACGACCACGACCATTCAAGCGAGGAAAAATCAACGTTTCAAATGTTTTTACCAGCGATAATAAGTTTCGTTTTATTAATGGTTGCCATTGGTTTTGATAATTATTTTACACAATCTTGGTTTACAGGTTGGGTACGAATAGCTTGGTATGTTGTAGCTTATATTCCTGTTGGAGTTCCTGTAGTAAGAGAAGCTTTTGAAAGCATTAGAAAAGGTGATGTGTTTTCAGAGTTTCTGTTAATGTCAATTGCTACAATTGGTGCTTTTGCAATTGCCGAATTTCCTGAAGGTGTTGCTGTTATGTTATTTTATGCTATTGGAGAAATATTCCAAACATTGGCTGTACAACGAGCAAAGGCTAACATTAAAACATTACTTGACCAACGACCAGACGAAGTTACTATTTTAGAAAATAATGTAGCCAAAACTATCAAAGCATCAAATGCAAAGATTGGAGATATTATTCAACTAAAAGCAGGTGAAAAATTAGGTTTAGATGGCGAATTACTTTCTGATACTGCTTCTTTCAATACCGCTGCATTAACAGGTGAAAGTAAACCTGATACAAAAGCAAAAGGGGAAACAGTTTTAGCAGGAATGATAAACTTAAATTCGGTTTGTCAAGTTAAAGTAACCGTTGCTTATACGGATAGTAAATTATCAAAAATTCTTGAAATGGTGCAAGATGCAACAGCTAAAAAAGCACCAACCGAATTATTTATTAGAAAATTTGCAAAAATTTACACCCCAATTGTTGTTGCTTTAGCCGTTGCAATATGTGTGTTACCGATGTTTTTTGTAGCCGATTATAAGTTTAATGATTGGTTGTATCGAGCATTGATTTTCTTGGTTATTTCTTGTCCTTGTGCGTTAGTAATTAGTATTCCGCTGGGTTATTTTGGTGGAATTGGAGCAGCTTCTAAAAACGGAATTCTTTTTAAAGGAAGTAACTTCCTTGATGTTATGGCTACGGTTCAAAATGTAGTAATGGATAAAACAGGCACAATGACAGAAGGTGTTTTTAAAGTGCAAGAAGTTGTTTTTAATTCCGAATTTAATAAAGAGGATATTTTAAAAATGGTTAATGCTTTAGAAAGTCAAAGTACACATCCAGTAGCAACTGCTATACATCAATTCGTTGGAAATATCGATAGCACAATTGTTTTGCAAAATGTAGAAGAAATATCAGGACACGGATTAAAAGCAAACATAAATGGAAAAGAATTATTAGTTGGTAATTTTAAATTGATGGATAAATTTTCTATTGCTTATGATGTTGACCCGTCGAGTATAGTTTATACTTTAATTGCTGTAGCTTATGATAAAAAGTTTGTAGGTTATTTAACTATTGCCGACAGTATTAAAGAAGATGCACAAATCACAATTGACAAACTAAAAGCTTTAGGTATAAAAACCACAATGTTAAGTGGTGATAAAAATACTGTTGTTCAATTTGTAGCTAAAAAACTTGGAATAACTAATGCTTTTGGTGATTTATTGCCAGAGGATAAAGTAAATAAAGTAAAAGAAATCATTGCAAAAAATGAAACTGTAGCTTTTGTTGGCGATGGTGTAAACGATGCGCCTGTAGTTGCTTTAAGTAACGTAGGTATTGCAATGGGTGGTTTAGGAAGCGATGCCACAATAGAAACTGCCGATGTTGTTATTCAAGATGATAAACCAAGCAAAATTGCAATAGCTATCAACATAGGTAAACAAACTAAAAAGATTGTTTGGCAAAATATCATACTTGCCTTTACTGTAAAAGCAATTGTTTTAATTCTTGGTGCAGGAGGTTTAGCTACAATGTGGGAAGCCGTTTTTGCCGATGTTGGTGTAGCATTATTAGCTATTTTAAATGCGGTTAGAATACAAAGGATGAAGTTTTAAAGTTAATTATATAGTTCAAAAAAGATGTTTACTATTTTAAGTAAGCATCTTTTTTTTGTATATATTCATTATCTCATTCAGCTTCACAAAAATCGTTTCTAATCCTAGTATTATTAAATCCATTGATGCCGTTTGCTTTATTTTTCTAATTAATTTATTTTAAAATAAAATAGGAACGCTACCGCTAAAGTCTTTTCGCCCACCCAGTCCAACGCTCCCCGCCGCACAAGTGGTTTTCACCACCGCCATCAGCACTTGTTTTCCCCATAGTAAGTCAATAAAAAAAGGCTCCCTGTTTTCCCAACCCCTCGCGCACAGTCCGCCTTTTTTTATCCACTTACTGCCCAACTCAAAAAACAAGAACTGAAACCCAACGCGCAAACCACTCCCAAGCTATTATTACATAATAAACCTTATAATTCATTCCCAACACCCCACGCAGTCCCCCTGAAAGTTATAAGGGTTATTATGTAAAATATCCGCTCCCAGCCGCACCCACCCGAAAGATAAATAGGAACGCTACCGCTAACGTAATTTTCATTGTTTTTTGAAGATGCTTCCCATTTTTATCAGACGTTAACTGCTAACTGAAAACCGCGACTGCTAACTGAACCATCAAGCATCCTCAAAAATCAAACCGTTACAAGAGTGTGTTTTTCTTTTTTCTCATCTTCACAAACACAAATTGTCAAACCGAGCGTAGTCGAGGTCGCCTAGTAAAAAAAAGAAAACCACACCCTTGTTTACGAATCCTGATTGAACACCCCTAAAACCCCATTTCATAAGAACATTTGGGGTAAACATTTTTACAAAAAAAAGGATAAAAAAGAAGCCAAAGGTATGTTCCGGGTATTCAAAAAAGCAAGTTCAAGCCTTCGGTTCCGGATAAAATCTCCACCCTTACATTTCCAGTTTGACTATTCACTAATCACTAATTATTATTCACTAATAAGGGTAGTATTTTACCCGTAAAACTTGCTTTTTTGAAACCCTCCACAAGGCAAGACGGCTTTCTTTTTTTCCTTTTTTCTTTTGCAAAAATGTGTGTGGGGCTTCTCGGTTTTCAATCACATTTCGGGCAATCACTTAGGAAAGACGAAGGAAGTTAACCTGTTAAATCCTTGTACTATGGACACTATTTTTATTAAAACCCACCAACCTGGGGCGCACTATGCCAAACCGCATTTTTTCGTATTATCAAAAGGACTAAATAGCGGAAAACCTAGCAATGAACCTTTTACAAACAGCTTTGTACTAGTCTTCCAAACCGAAGCTCAAAAAGAGGACATTTTTTGGATAGCCATGAGCCTATGGAAATCCAAATTCTGGCACATTTATCTTAAAGGTTCTGTAATCCCATTCATAACGCTTTATGACTTCAAAAAAGAGTTCAATCCAAGAGCAACTCGTATGATGCGAGAACACGAGCAGCACCTTAAAAACATTAAAGCTTTAAAGCTGCTGCAAGAACAAGAAAACCACTTTAACAAAAACTTACACCTCATCAACGAACTTAAAAACGCTATTATGATGAGGTATAGAAATAAATAAAAGTAAGCCTGGACTAATTAGTCTAGGCTTTTTTTATTTAAAATTGGAAAGATAATCGAAATAATGTATTTATATTTGAAAAAAGCTATAAAATAGCGTACATAAACAAGTTAGCGACAATTTTACAAAAAAAAGCCATCCAAATTAGAGAATATTAATCTGTAAATTTGGATCAAACTAATTAAGGAAATGGAATATGACTACTCAAAATTAAATGACAGAGAATTTGAAATTTTAGCAGCAACTGTAATTGAAAAAGAACATAGCATTAAAGTTGAAATTTTTAAGTCTGGAAGAGATGGTGGTGTAGATGGTAGATTCTGGATTGGAGACAAAAAAGAAGGCATTATACAATGCAAACATTATTTTGCAACTCCATATTCACAATTAATTTCAAAATTAAAAAACGAGGAATTAGACAAAGTAAAAAAGTTAAATCCTAGTAAATATATTTTTATAACTTCAAAAGCACTTTCTAGAATAAATAAAAAAGAAATTCTAAATATTTTTAAACCATACATTCAAACTGAAAGAGATATTTGGGGAAAAGAAGACTTGAATTTGTTTTTATCAAAGAAAGAAAATCAGGACGTTGTCGAAAGAAACTATAAACTATGGATTACTAGTACAAGTGTACTAGACATTTTAATTAACAATGCAATAAAAGGTAGAAGTCAATTTACTATACGAGACATTGAAGAAAAATCATTTAGATATGTAGTTACTGAAAATCATAACAAGGGGCTTAAAATTTTAGAAGAAAATAATGTTATAATTCTGACAGGTGAACCAGGAATTGGTAAAACTACACTTGCTGATAATTTGGCAATTCTATATATATCAAAAGGTTATGAATTCTGTGATATTGAAGAAAATATAAGCGAAGCTGAAAGTTTGTTTCGCGAAAATGAACAAAAAAAAATTCTTTTTTATTGTGATGACTTCTTAGGAAGTAATATTTATGACGCTATCAACAATAAAAAGGATTCCCATATTGTCAAATTCATTAGTAGAATTAGAAAGGATAATAGTAAAAAATTTATTCTTACATCACGAACAAACATTTTGAATAAAGCTTACAGTTTAAGTCATATTTTTCAAAATTTAAAAATAAGAGAGAATGAATTTCTACTTACAATTGAAAACTTAACTAATATAGATAAAGCAAAAATTCTCTATAATCATATTTATCATTCAAAATTACCAAAACAATTTATTGATGTAATTTATAAAGATAAAAGATACAAAGACATTATCAAGCACAGAAATTTTAATCCAAGAATTATCGAATTTATAACCGATTCTTCTGTTATTGGTGATATTAAATCAGAAAACTATTGGACATATATTCATCAAAGTCTAAATAACCCTGAAGTTATTTGGGAAGGATATTTTCAAAATCAAACTGATGACTTTGTAAGAGCTCTAACATTTTTAACTGTTTTTAATAATGGTAAAATATCTGAAGAAAGTTTGAGAGATTCTTATAATACATATCTAAGGATTCACCCCTTAAATTTTGGAGATAATTCTGATAAAAGTTTTGAATCGGTAAGAAAGCTAGCTACAAAATCATTATTGAATAGAAATCAAATTGTAGACGAAAAATATGAATATGTGCTATTTAATCCTTCAATTGCAGATTTTGTATTAGGTGCATACTCAAATGAAATTGATTTAATTTGTAATATTCTTAAATCATTAAATTCAGAAGTATCAATTGATTATTTACATACTTTATTGAGGAATAACAAAATAAATAAAAATCATACTAGTAGAATATTAGAAAATCTATTTGATTTCTTCTTTGAAAGTAAACTAAAAGATGAGAATTGGGATTTTTTAATTGCCTTAAGTTACATTGACTTTTTTGATGATATAATTAATAAAAGATTAGAAACCTTTTTGAACATTATAATAAATGCAGATAACCCAAGTGGTGAGAGATTGTGGGAATTATTATTCATTCTCACAGAATTTGAACCCAAAATTAAATTTCAAAATTTCGAATTTCTGCATGGTTTTATAAACGATGTAGATGATGAAGATACATTAAAAAGACTATTAAATTTTGTTGATGATAATGATATTGATGATGAAAATATTCTAATGCAAATTATTATTTTACTTGATAAATACTTAATTAGTATTGTTAATAATAATGATTTGGATATAGATTACTCCAGACACATCTCAAATTCATACAATTATTATCAAGGTGATTATGAGCCAGATGTTGATATTAATGGTATTGAAGATGAAATAAGACAAAATCTTGATTCATTTTTAGATGGCTTCAATGAAAATGTTCTTAATAAAATTTCTTTTTCAACATCAGACATAATATCAAGTATTGAT
>Ga0209416_1000887_pt1 | contig 25113 bp, 22 predicted proteins | sample RifGroF1_FD_184001 | JGI IMG/M metagenome (GOLD analysis project Ga0209416, IMG submission 184001) | Groundwater microbial communities from Rifle, Colorado, USA - Groundwater F1 (SPAdes) (version 2) | ecosystem: Environmental > Aquatic > Deep subsurface > Groundwater | place: Rifle, Colorado...
TATTGGTTTCCACAGGTTCTACATTGGCAACCCAAGGCATTTTTTCTAATAAACTGCCTAATTCTTTCGCTCTTCTGTGGTCAATTTCTAAACGACTGATGTTATTTTGTAACGCAAATAATCCAGCTGCAGCCAAATATCCGGATTGACGCATATTCCCTCCAAAAATCTTTCTAATACGCAAAGCACGATGCATATCCGCCTTACTTCCTAGCAAAACCGAACCTACAGGCGCACCCAATCCTTTCGATAAACAAACTGAAATCGTATCAAACAATTCGCCAAATTGCTTCGGATGTTGTTTTTTTGCTACCAAAGCATTCCACAAACGTGCACCATCTAAATGGTATTTCAAATTATTTTCAATGCAAACTTGCTTAATTTCTTGCAAAGGTTGTAAATCATAACAAGCACCACCACCTTTATTGGTTGTGTTTTCAATGCTTACTAATGAAGTTAATGGGGCGTGATAAAATTCTGGGTCGTTGATTCCATTTTTAACTAAATCAGCCGTAATCATCCCGCGATTTCCATCTACCAAACAACATGAAACGCCACTATTAAATGATGCTCCGCCTCCTTCATAATGATAAATGTGAGAGTATTTATCGCAAATTACTTGTTCGCCTGGTTGTGTATGTAACTTAATCGCCGTCTGATTTGCCATAGTTCCCGAAGGAAAAAATAAGGCTGCTTCCATACCAAATAAATCGGCCAAAGTTTCCTCTAACTCATTGACTGTTGGGTCTTGTTTATATACATCATCGCCTACTTTTGCATTAAACATGGCGTTTAACATCTCAACTGAAGGCTTGGTTACGGTATCACTTACTAAATTTATTTCCATAGAATAAAAAAGAATAGCTATTTTTGTTGTGTAAAACTACAATATTTATGATAAATACAGAACAAGTCAGAGATATTATTGATCGCCTTGGTGCGTTAAGGAGGTATCTTTGACATTGATGCCAAAACGATTGAAATAACTAACGAAGAAGAAAAAACTTTCGCTCCCGATTTTTGGAACAACGCCAAAGAAGCCGAAATTATTATCCGAAACCTACGTACGAAAAAGAAATGGGTGGAAGATTATAACAAGGGATTAGAATTCTCTGAAGAGCTTCAAATTATGATGGATTTCTTCAAAGAAGGAGATGTTACAGAAGAAGAAGTTGAAACACTTTACCAACACACTTTAAATCACATTGAAGATTTAGAATTTAGAAACATGCTTTCCGATGAAGGAGATAGCATGAGTGCTGTATTGCAAATTACTGCCGGCGCTGGTGGAACAGAAAGTTGCGACTGGGCTTCTATGTTAATGCGAATGTATTTAATGTGGGGCGAAAAACAAGGCTACAAAATCAGAGAACTAAACTTTCAAGAAGGTGATGTCGCGGGAATTAAAACTGTAACCTTAGAATTTGAAGGCGATTTTGCTTTTGGCTATTTAAAAGGTGAAAACGGTGTGCATCGTCTGGTGCGAATTTCTCCTTTTGATAGTAATGCGAAACGTCATACTTCGTTTGCTTCGGTTTATGTTTATCCGTTGGTGGATGATTCTATCGAAATTGAAATCAATCCGGCTGATATTGAAATCATTACTTCTCGTTCGAGTGGTGCGGGTGGACAAAACGTAAACAAAGTAGAAACTAAAGTACAATTGTTTCACAAACCAACTGGAATTCAAATTCAGTGTTCGGAAACGCGCTCGCAACAAGATAACCGCCAACGAGCGATGCAAATGTTGAAATCGCAGTTATATGAAATTGAACTTAAAAAACAACAAGCGCAACGAAGTGACATCGAAGCTGGGAAAATGAAAATCGAATGGGGTTCACAAATTCGAAACTATGTCATGCATCCGTATAAGTTAGTAAAAGATGTTCGTTCAGGATATGAATCGAGTGATGTTGAGGGGATTATGAACGGAGAAATCGATAATTTCTTGAAAGCCTATTTAATGATGATGGGACAGAAAGAGGAATAATTCAGATAAATCTAAGTATTAAAAATCCGGATTTCAGTTATTGAAATTCGGATTTTTTTATACAATATTTAAAAAAACTAAAATCTTTTTATATTTTAGACAAAATTTACCAATCAAACTTAAAAATGAAACAATTTACAATTGAAGAAATCAATGACGTTCTAAAAGGAACAATCGTTGGTTCAATAACAACAAAAATTACTGCTCCTGAACAATTAGAAGTAGCTAATGAAACTGAAATTTCATTCATTGGAAACAAAAAATACGAAAAATTTTGGGCCACTTCAAAAGCTTGTGTAGCTGTTGTAAATGAAGATATTTCAATCGAACCAGGAGAAAATAGAGCATTCATAAAAGTAAAAAATGCGGATTTAGCCATGTCGCAAGTTTTGTCGATTTTTGCTCCTCCTCCTCCCGTTTTCAAAACAAATATTCATCCAACTGCTAGCATTGACGATACAGCTCAAATTGGTGATGGGACAAAAATTGGTGCAAACTGTTATGTTGGTCCACATGTAGTAATTGGAGAAAACACCATTTTATATCCAAATGTAACCGTTTTAGACGAATGTACTATTGGTAAAAATACAACAATTTGGTCTGGCGCTGTAGTAAGAGAGCGTTGTCATATTGGAAATGATTGTATCATTCATCCTAATGCAACTATTGGAGCAGATGGATTTGGTTTCCGTCCTGACCCTGAAAAAGGATTGGTAAAAATTCCGCAAATTGGAAATGTAATTATTGGAAATAATGTAGAAATTGGAGCTAACACTTGTGTTGATAGAGGAAAATTTAGTTCAACAGTTTTAGGAAATGGCTGTAAAATTGACAATTTAGTTCAAATCGGACACAATTCTAAATTAGGAATGTTCTGTATCATGGCTGGAAACAGCGGATTAGCAGGTTCGGTAACACTTGGAAATGGCGTTATTATTGGCGGAAGTGCTTCCATTAAAGACCACACCACCATTGGAGATGGCGCTATTATTGGTGCAGGTTCTGGTGTAACTGGCGATGTAGAAGCTGGAAAAACGCTATTAGGTTATCCTGCAATTGATGCAAAAGACGCATTAAGACAATGGGCAATTTTAAAAAGAATGGTAAACGATTCTAAAAAATAAAATTACAACAACTATAAATTTAAATCTATGTATCAAAAACCTTCTGCGGCTTTTATTGCTGCATCTTGGATTGCATTAGGAACTGGAATGATTGGTTATTTAATTGGATTATTCAGAGCTACTATGCTGTTAAATGAAAAAGGATATTACTTCACCGTTTTAATGTTCGGACTTTTCGCTGTGGTTTCTCTACAAAAAAGTGTGAGAGACCGTTTAGAAAATATTCCGGTAACCGATTTATATTACGGAATTTGCTGGTTTGCTACCATATTATCAATTGTTTTACTAATTGTAGGATTGTGGAATGCTACTTTACTTCCGAGTGAAAAAGGATTTTATGCCTTTTCATTTTTACTTTCCATTTTTGGAGCTATAACAGTACAAAAAAACACAAGAGATAGTCAAGCTCGAGATACTAATTCTCAGCAATAACAACTAACATTAGTTAAATTTATTTGAAATCCATCTAAAGAATTTATTTTTCAGATGGATTTTGTATTTTAGCCAACCAATAAAACAACAAAACCCAAATGGACATTAATTTCAATAAAAACGAAGATCACAATAAACTTTTACTTTCCGATTTAAAAAACCGATTTGCTCAAGTTAAACTAGGAGGCGGACCAAAACGCATCGAAAAATTACATGCTGAAGGCAAAATGACAGCACGTGAACGAATCGATTATCTTTTAGACGAAAAAGCAAAAAGCATTGAAATTGGTGCTTTTGTTGGTGACGGTATGTATAAAGAACACGGAGGTTGTCCTTCTGGAGGAGTTGTTGTAAAAATCGGATTTATTTCTGGAAAGCAATGTATTGTGGTGGCTAATGATGCTACTGTGAAAGCTGGTGCTTGGTTCCCAATTACTGGAAAAAAGAACCTTCGTGCGCAAGAAATTGCTATGGAAAACCGCTTACCAATCATCTATTTAGTAGATTCGGCTGGAGTTTATTTACCAATGCAAGATGAAATTTTCCCAGATAAAGAACATTTTGGTCGTATTTTCAGAAATAATGCCATTATGAGTAGCATGGGAATTACCCAAATTGCCGCTGTAATGGGAAGTTGTGTTGCGGGTGGTGCCTATTTACCAATTATGAGCGATGAAGCCATGATTGTTGATAAAACCGGAAGTATTTTCTTGGCTGGAAGTTACTTAGTAAAAGCTGCTATTGGTGAAACCATTGACAATGAAACACTTGGTGGTGCAACAACACATTGCGAAATTTCAGGTGTAACTGATTATAAAGCTAAAGATGATAAAGATGCTTTAAATAGAATTAAAAGTATTGTTGGCAAAATTGGTGATTTCGATAAAGCAGGATACAATCGTGTGAAAGCAGAAAAACCAGCTTTAGAACCAAAAGATATTTACGGAATTTTACCAAAATCAAGAGCTGACCAATACGATATGTATGAAATCATCAAACGTTTGGTAGATAATTCAGAATTTGACGAATATAAAGGCGATTACGGAAAAACCTTAATCACAGCTTACGCTCGCATCGATGGTTGGGCAGTTGGAATTGTAGCTAATCAACGTAAAATTGTAAAAAATGCCAAAGGAGAAATGCAATTTGGCGGAGCAATTTATTCCGATTCTGCGGATAAAGCAACACGTTTTATTGCCAATTGTAACCAAAAGAAAATTCCATTAGTATTTGTGCAAGATGTTACCGGATTTATGGTAGGTTCCAAATCAGAACACGGCGGAATAATTAAAGACGGAGCTAAAATGGTAAACGCGATGGCAAATTCTGTTGTACCAAAATTTACTGTGATAGTCGGAAATTCATACGGAGCTGGAAATTATGCCATGTGTGGAAAAGCCTACGATCCAAGATTAATTTTCGCTTGGCCAAGTGCTGAATTAGCGGTTATGGGTGGAACACAAGCTGCAAAAGTATTAGCACAAATTGAAGCTTCTTCTTTAAAAGCAAAAGGCGAAGTTATTGATGAAGTAAAAGAAAAAGAATTATTTGATAAAATCAAAGCCCGTTACGACGAACAAGTTTCGCCATATTACGCAGCTTCTCGCTTGTGGACTGACGCTATTATTGATCCATTAGAAACCAGAAATTGGATTTCTATGGGAATTGAAGCAGCCAACCACGCTCCTATTGAAAAACAATTTAATTTAGGTGTGATTCAAGTATAATAAACAAAATTTAAAAACTTAATAACCACGAATACACGAATGTTTATATTTGTGCATTCGTGGCTTTTTTATGAAAAACATAATCTTCCAACCCTTCAAAACCAATATTTCAGGTATTTCTTTACCCGAAAAATTCACGTTTCCTTTTTATTACGAACCGCATGAGTTGAGCATTATTTCCTCAAATGAATTGCAATCGTATTTGGAAACGCAAACCGATTTTGAACATAATTTCGGATTGAATGAAAACCAAGAAGGTTTAGTGATTGGTAAAATGTTTGGCGTTTTAGTTTGTCAAAATCAAGAAGGTGAATTAGGCTATTTATGGGCGTTTTCTGGGAAATTGGCAGGTGTAAATCATCATCCTTATTTTGTACCAACAATTTTTGATATGTTACACGAAGATGGTTTTTTCAGAAAAGAAGAAGAAGTTTTGAATGCAATCAATCGTAAAATCGAAATTTTAGAAATTTCAGACGAACTTCAAAACAAAAAAAATCAATTAGACATTACTAAAATAGAAGCTTTAACCGATATTCAAAATCAGAAAGATAAAATCAAAAGATTAAAGGTTGAACGCGATGAAAAACGAATTTCATTCACCAATTTATCTTCCTCTGAAATCGAACAATTAGAATTAGAACTTTCCGAAGAAAGTAAAAAAGAGAGTATTTTACTCAAAAAAATGACAAAATATTGGAATTTTCAAACAGAAAATGCTCAAAAAGAAGTCAATTTACTTTTAGACGAAATTAACAAACTTAAAGAAGAACGCCGTCAAAAATCAGGAGCTTTACAACAAAAACTGTTTGCTGAATATTCGTTTTTAAATCAATTTGGAGAACGAAAAAGTATTGGCGAAATTTTCAATAATAATCCACCTGCTGGTGCTGGTGAATGTGCTGCACCAAAGTTATTGCATTACGCTTTCGAGCATCAATTAAAACCCATTGCTATGGCCGAATTTTGGTGGGGACAATCACCAAAATCGGAAATTAGAAAGCACAAACAATTTTATCCCGCTTGTAAAAGTAAATGTGAGCCCATTTTGTTATCGCACATGCTAAATGGTTTGGATATGGAATCAAATCCATTTCAAGAAAATCCAGCGGAAGGAAAAAATATTGAGATTATTTACGAAGATGAAGTTTTAGCCGTGATTAACAAACCTGCTGAATTTCTATCGGTTCCAGGAAAAATCATATCTGATTCGGTTTATCAAAGAGTCAAAGAATTATATCCTAATGCAACTGGACCATTAATTGTGCATCGTTTAGACATGTCGACTTCAGGTTTGATGTTAATTGCAAAAGACGAAGAAACCTATGTAAAATTGCAAAGTCAGTTCATTAAAAGAACTATTAAAAAACGCTATGTTGCTTTATTAGATGGTGTTTTAACTGAAGAACAAGGTTTTATCGATTTACCACTTCGAGTAGATTTAGATGACAGACCACGACAATTAGTTTGTTACGAACATGGAAAACCAGCACAAACAAAGTGGGAGAAAATTGAAATACGGAACAATCAAACTCTGGTTTACTTCTATCCTATTACGGGTAGAACGCATCAATTAAGAGTTCATGCTTCGCATGAATTAGGTTTAAAAACCCCAATTGTAGGAGATGATTTATATGGTTCAAAATCCAATCGTTTGCATTTACATGCCGAAAGTTTGACATTTATTCATCCTATTTCAAAAGAAGAGCTTATTATTACTGCACCTTCAGAATTTTAAAATTTGATGTTTTTGTAACATTTTTTCCATTTCAAACTCTTATATTTAGATTTTGAAAACAACACCCATGAAAAACAGTTTTTTAGTTATCCTAACGCTATTAGGATTCCAACAAATCAATGCTCAATTTACCCGTCGAGATTCGTTACAAGGCGGTTTACGTATCGAAAGAACATCTTATGATGTTTTACGATATGATTTAGATATAATGATTGATCCGGAAAAGAAATTTATTATTGGATACAATGATATTACATTTAAAGTTTTAAAGCCAACAAAAAAGATTCAATTGGATTTATTTGATAATATGAAAATTGGAGGAATTACTTCTAAAGATTTTGGGAAACTTGAATATATTCGTGATGAAAATGCCGTGTTTATTAATTTCAATTCTGAGCTAGTTCAGGGCACAACTTACACTATTCGTTTTATGTATAGTGGAAATCCAAGAATTGCCAAAAATGCACCTTGGGATGGAGGTTTTGTGTTTTCAAAAGACAAAGTAGGTAAAGACTTCATCGCAGTTGCGGTTCAAGGAACTGGAGCGAGTTTGTGGTATCCTGTAAAAGATTCACAATCTGACGAACCCGATAATGGAGCTTCAATCAAAGTAGCAGTTCCAAATGGTTTGATGAATGTTTCTAACGGACGCTTTTTAGGTTCTCAAGATTTAAAAAATGGTTACACGCGTTGGGATTGGGAAGTTAAAAATCCAATTAATAATTACACAATAACAGTAAATATTGCCGACTATGTTCACATTCAGGATAAAATGCCTGATTTGGACTTAGATTATTATGTATTGAGAGAAAACGAAGCAAAAGCTCGCGAACATTTTATGGAAGTAAAACCGATGATGGAATGTTTTCAGTCGAAATTTGGTCGCTATCCATTTTGGGAAGATGGTTATAAATTAGTAGAAACACCTTATTTAGGTATGGAACATCAAAGTGCTGTTGCTTATGGTAATAAGTACAAAAAAGGTTATATGGGATTTGACTTATCGGGAACTGGTGTTGGTATGTTTTTCGATTACATTACGATTCACGAAACAGGTCATGAATGGTTTGGAAACAGCATTACTAGTATGGATATTGCTGATATGTGGATTCATGAAGGCTTTACCACATATTCTGAAACCGTATTTATTGAATGCATAAAAGGCTATGATGATGCGATGAAATACATCAACGGTCAAGCTAAAAATGTAAGAAATGACAAACCTATTATTGGACAATACGGAGTGAATAATGAAGGTTCTGGTGACATGTATTACAAAGGTTCATTATTATTAAACACGTTGAGACACATTATTGGAGATGATGAAAAATGGTGGAAAATGGTTTATGATTATACAGAAACTTTCAAAAAGAAAATTATTACTTCTGACACTGTAATAGATTACTTTAACAAGGCTTCCGGTACAGATTTAACACCAGTATTTAGACAATATTTGTATACCAATCAACTTCCTATTTTTATCTATAAAATTAAAGGAGACTATTTATATTATTCTTGGGACAATGTAAATGAAGACTTTAATATGCCTATTGATATTGGTTTTGAAGATAAAAAAATCAGGTTAAAACCAACATTAAAAGAACAAAAAATAAAACTGAAAAAACTCAGTAAAAAGAGTTTTCAGATATACGATAATCAATTTTATGTTAAAATTAAAGAAGACAATTAGTCTTCTTTTTTTATTAATTTATGTTTTAATTAACGTTGCTAAAAATCATAACGTATTAATTTTTAGTAAATTAGCCTTGTGTAATTTTAATCCGTTTATTTATGGCTAGAATTAGAGAATTAAACAAATGGGCTAATGCAAACACATGTATTCCAATTGACATTTTAAGAATCTTTTTAGGAGGTTTCTTATTGTTAAAAGGGGTTTCTTTTATTGTTGATAAAAAATACCTCCATGAAATTTTGAATACTGTTGGAAGTTTTGGTAGTGAAATGCTACTAATTCATTATGTTGCAATGGCACACATGGCTGGGGGAGTAATGATTATCATTGGCTTCTTAACTCGTTGGTCGATATGGGTACAGTTACCTATACTATTTGGTGCTTTCATGATAAATTTTATTGGAGAGTTTAATCCGTCAGATTTTGTTCAATCCATGCTAGCATTTGCTACTAGTGTATTTTTCATATTCTTTGGCAGCGGAAAACATTCTGTTGATTATTATTTAAAAATGCAGGAATAATTACTTTAAGGTTGTATAAAATAGGTTCATTCAATATATTACTTACATCATACTTCATAATCCATTCGTTTAAGTAATATATTAAATCCTAATTATACAACCTTTATTTTTTTTAACGTTTGTATTCTGTTTACTTTCTTAGTTTCGGTCTCTACAAATTCAGGTAAAAACAAAATTTCTTTTGGTTTTTCAAATTTATCTAACGAATCAAAAATAACAGCATCTATTTCTTTTACTTCTCCCTCAATAATCAAAACTACTCTTGTTCCTAAAACAGCATCGGGTAAACCTGCAATAAAAAAACGATTGGAAATTTTTGACGCTAATTTAGTTTCAATTTGTTCTGAAAATAATTTTACACCACCACTATTAATCACATTATCATAACGTCCTAACCATTTGAATTGCTTTTCGTTATGAATTTCTACAATGTCATTGGTAACTATTTTTTCATTTGTTATACTTGGCGCATCAATTACTAAACATTTTCTATCGTCTATAGTAATTGTAACATGTTCTAGAGTGTTAAAATATGTTTCTCCAATCCTTTTAGCAGCAATATGCGTAATGGTTTCGGTCATTCCATACGTTTCGTAAATTTTAGCATTTAATTCGTTTAATTTCAATGCTAAATCATCAGAGACTTTAGCTCCTCCAATAATTATTTTCTTAAACTGATTTAATTTATCCAAACTATTTTCAGCTTGAAGTGGTACAATAGCAACAAAATCATAAATTTTATGAGACAATAAGTCATCTAAATGGGACCTCGGAACCATAATATCTAACTCTAAACCAAGCATCATAGCACGAACAATCATCATTTTTCCAGCAATATAACGTGCTGACAAACACAACAAAGCTTTGTCTTGAGGATGCAAATCAAAGAAATTTCCGGTAGCAATTGCAGAATATACCATTGCTTCCTTTTTTATTGTGATGATTTTAGGTGTTCCGGTCGTTCCCGAAGTTGTTAATTGTATGGTTTCTTTATCGTCTAACCAATCTAATAAAAATTCACCCAACTCTTTTTCATAAGCCTCTCCTTCTTTAATTGAACTGTAAGCCAATTGAAAAAGCGCTTCCTTATCTAAATGAACTCCATTGATTTTAAAACGATTATGAATGTTTTTATAATGTGGAATCATTTTTTATGGTATCTATTTCATTAGTTAGAATTAATTTACCTGTTAATTTTTCTTTCCAATTTTTCCAATTGTACACCTTAGAAAAAATAAAAAGTAAAATAGGAAATATGACGAAAACAGGCGTTAAAACATCAAAACCTGCTGATGGTTCTGATAAATCTTTAAAAATAGAATTGGTTTGAAACGCCGTCCAATCTGCAGTTAATAGTAATGCTCCTACTAAGTTATTGGCAGCATGAAATCCTAAGGCTAGTTCTAATCCTTCATCCATTAAAGTCATAATTCCTAAGAAAAAACCAGTTCCTATGTAATATACCATAATGATGTAACCAATTTTTCCTACTTCTGGATTGGCAATATGCATTAAACCAAATAAAACCGAAGTCACAATCAAAGGGATTAATCTGCTATTAGTGGCTAAACCGATTCCTTGCATCATATGCGCTCTAAAAAGATACTCTTCAAAACTAGTTTGCATTGGTACTAAAATTATTGCCAGAATTAAAAAAATGAAAAACTTCTCAGAATTAAAATTCCAAACAAAATTTTCGGGTTGGGTATAATAAAGGGCTAAAATCATGGCAGTCGTAATACTTCCCCACAAGATAAACGAGAAAAAAACACGTTTCCAATCTACTTTAGCTCTTGATGTAGTTAAACTTGTTAAGGTTTGCCCTTGCACAAATTTAACCCAAAAAAGTATTAACAATAAACCAAAGGCAAGCGGCCCCACTAACACCACAAAAGTTAAATTAACTCCTATCATGCTTATAGTCTGCTGAATAACTTCATTTGTATCTACACCATCAGACATAATGAAGTTGAAAAACATCAATAAAATAAATCCAAGCGGAATTGGAATATAACTACCTAAACTATATTTTTTGTTTTTTAATTGTTCTATATACATGACTTTTACTGTTCTTAAGTTTGCTACTAAAGTACTATTTTTTATTTCTTTGTAAAAAAGAAAATATGATAACTATTTACCATAACCCAAGATGTACCAAATCGAGAGAAGGTTTGTGCGAAATTGAAAACTTAAACCAACCTTTTGAAATACGAAAATATCTTGACGAACCTTTTACAAAAGTAGAGCTAGAAGAGGTAATTAAAAAACTAAACATAAGCCCTATCGAATTGGTTAGAACCAAAGAAAGTATCTGGATTGAAAACTTCAAAGGAAAACAATTAAGCGATGCTCAAATAATTCAAGCCATGCTTGAAAATCCAAAATTAATAGAACGTCCCATCATCGTAAATGGAAATAAAGCAATAATTGCAAGACCAAAAGAAAAGATTAACGAAATCCTTTAGCACTTTTAACAAAGATTTAGGAAAGTAAGGCTAAACCAAAAGCTACTTTTGCAGTCTTATTTGCAAAAAAATATTTATGAAAAAGAAAATTATTATTGCTGTATTAACTTTATTGGTAAGTTTAACGACGTTTGCTCAACGACCAGATAGTAAAAAAGTTACTATTTCAGGTAAAGTAATCGAAAAAGGTACTAATCTTCCTTTAGAATATGCTACCATTGTTTTTGAAAACACCATTACCAAACAACTTTCGGGAGGAATAACCGATGAAAATGGTAATTTTAAATTTGAAGTAGTTTCAGGAAATTACAACGTAAGAGCTGAATTTATTTCATTTAAAAACGTAACTATTCCTCAAAAAGCTTTTAATGCTGATAGTAACCTAGGTACTATTCAAATGGAAGCTGATGTGGCTCAATTGAATGAAGTAGACATCATTGCTGAAAAATCTACTGTTGAAATTAAACTTGACAAAAGAGTTTACAATGTAGGTAAAGACATGATGGTTAAAGGTGGTACCGTTAGTGATGTTTTAGATAACGTACCATCTGTAACGGTTGATGCGGAAGGAACTGTAGCGTTAAGAGGAAATGAAAGTGTGAAAATTTTAATTGATGGAAAACCTTCTGGTTTAGCTGGAATTAACATTGCAGATGCTTTAAAATTGTTACCAGCCGATGCTGTTGAAAAAGTTGAAGTAATTACAAACCCATCGGCACGTTATGACGCTGAAGGTGGTGGTGGTATCATCAATATAGTTTTAAGAAAAGGAAAAGCAAATGGAGTTAATGGTTCAGTTATGGTAAATGCTGGTGATCCTGAGACATATGGAACAAGTATTAATTTGAATAAGAAAAGTGATAGTTACAACCTATTCTCTAACTTCGGATATAATTATAGAAACAATCCAGGAAATTCAATGGTTGATGCTGAGTATTTTAATTCAGACGGTTCAACAAGTCGTTTTATTGAAGAAAGAAGAACTAATGATAGATTAAGTAAAGGTTATAATGCTAATTTTGGTATTGACCTTAATTTATCAGAGTCATTAACTTGGACAAACGCATTAACATTCAGAGAAAATAGCGGGGAAAATCCTGATAATGTATTCTTTAATAATTTTGATGCTTCGAATAATCCAACATTTGTAAGAAATCGTTTAAACGATCAAGAAAGTGATGAATTTAGCATTGAATATTCATCAAATTTTACAAAAAAATTCAAAAAAGAAGATCACAAATTAACAGTTGACATAGCAGTTTCTCAAAACAGAGAGAATGAAATAGCTACAATTACTGATCAAATAATAGGAGACCCTAGTTCTTTAGAAATTGAAGGTACATCAAACAAAAACAACCAACAAAGAAACTTAATTCAAACTGATTACGTATTACCAATTGGTAAAAGTGGTCGTTTTGAAGCAGGTTACAGAGGAAGTTTTCAAAAGAACTTAACTGATTTCGTTGTAACTCCTGTTTCAGATTTTTCTAATACATTAGAATATGTTGAAAACGTAAATGCTTTGTATACACAATATGGTTCTAAAATCAATAAATTCTCTTACTTTTTAGGATTACGTTTTGAAGACAGTCATATTGAAGTGAATTCTTTATCTTTAAATAATTACAACACAAAAAAATACAATAACTTATTCCCATCGGCAACGGTAAACTATGAGTTTTCAGAGTCAAGTTCGGTAAGTTTAAGTTATAGTAAAAGAATTAATCGTCCTAGAGGTCGTTTCTTAAACCCAGTATCATCGTTATCTAGTAATATTAATATCTTCCAAGGAAACCCAGATATTGACCCATCATTAACAGATGCTATCGATTTAGGTTATTTGAAAAAATGGAATAAATTAACGTTCAATACTTCGGCTTATGTAAATATAACCAATGACGCTTTTCAATTTATTAGAAAAGAATCTGGATTATTTGTAGATGGAGTTCCTGTAATTTTAAGCACTCCTATTAACTTAGCTAAAGAATATAGAGCAGGTTTCGAATTCAATTTAAACTATACACCATACAAATGGTGGAGATTAAACGGAAACTTCAATGCCTTTAGAAATGAAACTCAAGGAGATTACTCTTATGTTGATTATTTAGGCAATACCATTACACAAAACTTTGACAACGTTGCTTTGACTTGGTTTGCGAGAATTAATTCAAAGGTTACATTACCATACAAAATTGATTGGCAAACTAACGGAACTTACAATGCGCCACAATCAAATGCACAAGGTCGTTCGCTTGGTGTAGCTTCAATGAACTTAGCATTTAGTAAAGATATCTTAAAAGACAAAGGAACAATTGCTCTAAATGTAAGTGATGTTTTCAATTCAAGAAAAAGAATAATGGAAACTGAAATTCCAAATGTAGTTAGCTCATATAGCGAAATGCAATGGAGAGAAAGACAAGTTATGTTAACTTTTACATACCGTTTCAACAAACAGAAAAACGAAAGAGACAGACAGCCTCGTAGAGAAGACAACGGTGGAGAAGGTGATTTTATGGGAAGACCATAATTTCCAAATCCATTACCCATAAAAAAAGTCCCGATACAATCGGGACTTTTTATTTTTAAAATTAAAAGAAAATTATCCTTCTAATTCAGCTTGTCTTTTAGCTCTTTTCTCTTTAATCAATTCCATGATAGCTCCGCCCAACCAATAGTGAACAAATCCTACTAAGAATATCATCAACCAAAAACCAATAGTTAATATGGTTAAGAAAAGTAAAAAACCTAGGTACTGTTGAAATTCAAACATAATATTTTCCGGAATTTATGAATTCACGTCAAAGATAATAGTAATATTTATTTTTGACAATAGAATCTTAATTATTTTTAGCTAAAACCACTTTTTGATTTTAAAATAAATAAACATTATCGCAACAACAGATAACATAATTCCCCAAATAATAAAATAGCCATACTCCCACTCCAACTCGGGTAAATTCCTAAAGTTCTGACCATAAACACCTACGATGAAAGTTAAAGGTAAAAAGAACATAGAAACCACCGTTAAAGTTTTCATTACTTGATTCATTTTATGGTTCTGAGCCGAAAAAAAGTAATTAGATGTACTATCTAAAGTGATTAAATCTGAATCAATTTGTTCCAATAATTCCAAACATTTTTGATGTAATCTTGAAAAAAACGTGAAATTTTCTGGTTGGATATCGTTAAATACATTATCGTCTTTGATACTTTTAATCGAATATAACGAATCGCGCAACGGAATAATGGAACGTTTCAAAAAGTTGAAGTTATCTCTATGCTTTTCAATTAATTCTAAAACTTCAGGATTGGTATTCTTTTTAGACAAATCAATCAATTCATCTACCTTATTTTCTTCACTTTCAATAGTAATGTAAAAGTTTTCGATAATTGCATCTAGTAATAAATACAATAAATAATCGGCTTTCTTAGTTCTAACAACACCCGAATTGGTTCTAATTCGCTCACGAATATGCGTAAAGAAATCGCTTCTCTTTTCCTGAAAAGAAATTAAAACATTATCCTTCAATAAAAAACTAATTTGCTCTACACTAATACTATCAGACTCTTTCAAAGGCAGTAACGACTTCACATTAAAAAATAAAATATTGTGATATTCTTCTACTCTTGTTCGCTTAGTAGTATTTAAAATATCTCCAATTATAAAATGATCGGCATCAAACTTTGCACCTACTTTTTCTATAAATGTATGATTATTTAAACCATGAATATTAATCCAATTCACTTTGAAATTATCAATATTCGTATCTAGGTCATGTGGTTCACACTGCTGAAATTCAATAACTTCCTCAGTATTATACACAAACATTTGCATTTCGGTTGGTGTATCTTTATGAATACCTGTGTACTCTAACGTACTAGGTTGTACTTTTCTTCCTTTTTTATATTTAATTTTTCTCAAAACAAACAAATTTTATATAAAGATAGGAGTTTTTAAAAATGAGAAGTATTTTTACTGAAATTTATTTTTTGATGAAAACATTATTTATCAACATAAAAGAACTACTACAAGTTAGAGAAAATCATCTTGATAAGGTTTCTGGTTCAGATATGGCAATATTACCTAAAATCGATAACGCTTATCTTTTAATAGAAAACAACATTATTTCCGATTTTGGTCCAATGGAAAATTGTCCAAAACTTTCAGATGCGAAAATTATTGATGCAACTGGACAAGTGATTTTACCAACTTGGGTAGATAGTCACACACATATCGTGTATGCAGGAAATAGAATTCAAGAATTTGTAGATAGAATTAATGGTTTATCTTATGAAGAAATCGCTAATCGTGGTGGCGGAATTTTAAATTCAGCTAAAAAATTAAACGAAACTTCAGAAGATAAAATTTACGAGCAATCAAAATTACGTTTAGAAGAAGTCATGCAACAAGGAACTGGTGCTGTTGAAATCAAATCGGGTTACGGATTAACGGTGGAAGGCGAATTGAAAATGTTGCGCGTCATAAAACGTTTAAAAGAAAATTATCCAATTGCGATAAAAGCTACGTTTCTTGGCGCTCATGCTTTTCCAATGGAATACAAAGAAAATCATTCGGCTTATATCGATTTGATTATCAATGAAATGTTACCGAAAATAGCTTCTGAAAACTTGGCGGATTATATTGATGCATTCCTTGAAACAGGATATTTTTCAGTTGAAGAAACTGTTAAAATTATGGAAGCTGGCAAAAAGTATGGTTTAGAGCCAAAAATTCACGTGAACCAATTTACCGCTATCGACGGAATCAAAGCTTGTGTAGAAAATGGTGCTTTATCTGTTGATCATTTAGAAATTGTAACCGATGAAGATATTGAAGTGTTGAAAAACAGCAAAACAATGCCAGTAGCGTTGCCAAGTTGCTCTTATTTTATTAGCATTCCATATACACCTGCTCGAAAAATGATGAACGCAGGATTACCGTTAGCCTTAGCAACCGATTACAATCCCGGCACTACTCCATCTGGAAATATGAATTTTGTAGTAGCAACGGCTTGCATTAAAATGAAAATGACGCCAGAAGAAGCAATCAATGCGGCAACAATCAACGGTGCTTATGCCATGGGAATTTCAGAAACTCACGGAAGTATCACAAAAGGAAAAAAAGCAAATCTTATCATTACGAAACCTATCAACAGTTATTACCAATTGCCTTATGCTTTTGGCACGAATTTAATTGATAAAGTAATGGTTGAAGGACAATTTATTTAAAAACTAATCCATGATAAAAACACTTTTACTTATTGGAATTGGTGGCGCATTTGGAAGTATTTTTAGATACTTAACACATTGGATAACCACAAAATATTTTCAAGGTTCGTTTCCTTTGAGCACTTTTTTAGTGAATGTTTTAGGAAGTTTACTTATTGGAGTATTCATTGGCTATTTAGGAAAATATTTTCCTGAAAATCATCCGTTAAAGTTTTTACTGATTGTTGGTTTTTGTGGAGGATTTACCACTTTTTCAAGTTTTGCTCTAGAAAACTATAATTTACTTCAGAATAACAACCAAATTACAGCCTACATTTATATGGCAAGTTCTATAATCTTAACTATTACCGCAGTTGGATTGGGAAGCTATTTATCAAAATACTTATAATAAAAAAGTCCAATGAAATTACTCTCATTGGACTTTTAAAATTTTATAAACGAATTATTTCAATTCGAAACTTGTTTTAGAAACTAATTCAGCATTTTTATCAAATACATTTACGAAGTAAGTTCCTTTAGCAAAATCTTTACCTGGTACTTCTTCATTTACTTGAACTGTTTTATTTTCATATTTTACAGTAGAAATAAAGCTATACGTTAACGTTTTATCTCCAGCTGGAATCGTTTTCTTTTCTCCTAAAATATTGCTTTTACTGTCAATAATTTGAACATAATATTCTCTTGCACCAGTTTTTGCAATTTGGTTTTCAGCAATTAAGAAACTTACTTTTAAAACATCAGCTCTACTTGCTTTATCAGTTTCAATTTGTTTTCCAGAACTTCTTTGTTTAACTGCTAAAACTTTTAAGTTTAAAACCGCTAACTTAGAACCTTTTTCAACTGTTTTTGTTAATCCTTCGTTTTGAGTTAACAACGTATCATTGAATTTTTTAGCATCTGATAAAACTACATTTGTACTATCTAAACTAGAAGTTAAAGCAACATTTTGCTCTTTTAAAACTTTGTTTTCAGCTACTAAATTGTCCATTTCTCTTTTTAAACGGAAGTACTCATTTTTGTACTTTGCCATAGCAGCAGTATCACCTTTCGATTTTTCTACTTGCTCTAATAAAGCCACCATTTTAGCTTGTTCTGCTTGTAATTCGTCTTTTAATGCTGTATTATCAGCAATCATAGTGTCATATTCAGCAATTTTTGCTTTTAATTCTTCTGATAAAGTATTTTTTTCTGTTGTTAGTGTCGTAACAGTTTCTTTATTATCAGAATTAAGTTTAAAAATATAGCCTACACTTCCTAAGAAAAGTAGTGCCAATACTACCACAGCAGCTTTTAATCCAGAATTGTTTGATTTGTTTTCCATTTTTAGTTTGATTGGGTTATGTATAAGATTTTTCAAAAATACACTTTTTAAAGTATTTTCTAAATTTTAAACGAATTTTATTTAAAAATAGTACTTTTGATTGCATTTAATAATTTTATGGAGAATATTACACTTTTAAGCCAAAACGAATTAGCCAAAATAACCAACCACAGAAGTGGCGAAGTAAAATTTGGAGAAAAAATCATCACCGTACCAAAAGATGCTGATATTGTTGATTTTATAACCAACAGTGAAGCTAAATTTGTACTTTTTGGAATCCCAGAAGATATTGGTGTGAAAGCTAATTTAGGAAGAGTTGGTGCTGCTTCAGCCTATGAAAGCGCATTGCAAAGCTTAGCTAATATTCAACATAATAAATTTTGCAAAGGAAATAATTTGCTGGTTCTAGGTAAATTAGATGTATCCAAACAACTTGAAAAAGCGCATACATTAGATGCTAACAACAAAGAACATAGAAAAGAACTATTCAAATTAGTAGAGCAATTGGATATTGAAGTTTCGCATATTGTGCACCAAATTTGCAATGCAGGTAAAATTCCAATAATTGTTGGTGGCGGACATAATAACGCATATGGAAACATCAAAGGACTAGCTTTAGCCAAAGGAAAACCTGTGAATGCTATTAATTTTGATGCGCATACCGATTTCAGAATTTTAGAAGGAAGACATTCAGGAAACGGATTTAGCTATGCTTTTGAAGATGGTTTTTTAAAGAAATATTTTGTTTTTGGATTACACGAAAACTTCGTTTCTAAAAGTGTGTTCAATACCTTAAAAGAATTAACTTCAAGAGTAAAATACGTTACGTATGAAGAAGTAGAAGTAAAACGTGAGAAAAACTTCGAAACTGAATTAGAAAACGCGCTTAACTTTATTAAAAACGAACCTTTTGGCGTGGAATTAGATTTAGATGCGATTCCTAACATTCCTTCTAGTGCCATGACTTTGAGTGGTTTTAGTGTAGATAAAGCGCGTCATTTTGTGTATTACTTTGGAAAAAATCAAAATGCCTCTTATTTCCATATTTGTGAAGGTGCTCCAGAGCTTGACGATTCTAAAAACAATCATTTAACTGGTAAATTAATTGCATCATTAATTACCGATTTCATGAAGGCTAAAATCGGGTAAAAACCAACTTCCCTAAAATAACACTATCTTTGTACCCTATCGACATTATTCGACAGGAAATTATTTATTCATTTATGACATTTAACGATTTAAAATTATACAATAACATACAACAAGCTTTAGAAGAAGAAGGATACACTAATCCTACACCTATTCAAGAACAAGCCATTCCTGAAATTTTATTAGGACAAGATTTAGTTGCCTGCGCCCAAACCGGAACAGGAAAAACAGGTGCTTTTGCCATTCCCATTCTGAATTTAATTCACAGAATTGTAGGTTCGGCTAAAAAAGCAAAACACATTAGAACTTTAGTAGTAACGCCTACAAGAGAATTAGCCATTCAAATTGACGAAAGTTTTAAAACCTATGGAAAATATACCAATGTAAAGTCATTAGTTATTTTTGGTGGTGTTAATCAAGTTCCTCAAGTAAACGAGTTAAAAATGGGAATCGATGTTTTAATCGCAACTCCAGGTAGACTTTTAGATTTACACAAACAAGGATTTATCGATTTAGATCATTTACATCATTTGGTTTTAGACGAAGCAGATCAAATGTTGGATATGGGATTTATTAATGATGTAAAGAAAATTATCAAATTAACTCCTAGCAACAGACAAACGTTATTGTTTTCGGCAACAATGCCTTTAGCTATTAGAGAATTAGCTGATACTTTTTTAACACGTCCAAAATACATTTCGGTAACACCTATTTCATCTACAGCTGAAAACGTTTCACAAAAAGTGTATTTTGTAAATAAAGATGATAAGCGTTTACTTTTAAAACAATTGATTATTCAAGAAAGTTTGAGTAATGCTTTAGTATTTACAAGAACAAAACATGGTGCTGACAACATTGTAAAAGTGTTGAAAAAAGCCAGTATAAAAGCAGAAGCTATTCACGGAGATAAATCGCAAAATGCACGCCAACGTGTGTTAGAGCAATTCAAAAACAAAGAAATTGATATTTTAGTTGCGACTGACATTGCGGCTAGAGGAATTGATATTGAGCAACTTCCGTTTGTAATTAACTTTGATATTCCAAATATTTCTGAAACGTATGTTCACCGAATTGGTCGTACTGGTCGTGCTGGAAATTCTGGTTTAGCTATTTCATTTTGTGGAAAAGACGAAAAACCATATTGGTTAGACATTGAGAAGTTAATCCGAATGAAAGTTAAAGTGGTAACAGACCATCAATATACTTGGAAAGATGAAGAAGTAAATCCAGATGCAAAACCTGATTTAAGAAATAAAGACAAAAATAAAATGAATCCGAATTCCAATTCAAGAAAATCGGAAGCATCTAAGAAAAACAAAAAACGTTGGTACTAACCAACGTTTTTTTATTTATCTACTAATCGTTTAATTGTTTCAAAAAGTTTGTGACTATCAAAAGGCTTCACAATAACTTCATCAATTTGAGCATCTATAATTTTATCTTCAATATCTTGCTTATCGAAAGCGGTAACCGCAATAATTGGTATTTTTATTCCTTTTTGACGCATTAGTTTAGACGTATCAAATCCATTAATGATTGGCATATTAATATCCATCAAAACAGCATCAAACTTAACTTTATCAATTAAATCTAAAGCTGCATAACCATCATCTACAATTTGACATTTAAAATGATTGTTTTCTAACAATTTCTTGGTAACAACTTGATTGATTTTATTATCCTCAACCACTAAAATTTTGTACTCTTTTTTAATAGAAAGATCAACATCTAAATTATTAATAATCGATTTAACTTTTGTAACATCTGATTCTAAAGGAAGGGTAAATGTAATTGTTGTACCAATATTTTCTTCACTTTCTAAATGGATAGTTCCATTGAAAAGTTCTACCATTTTTTTAACGATGGTAAGTCCTAAACCAGTTCCTTGATAATCGTCTTCTTTACGATAAACTTGCACAAATTTATCAAATACTTTTTCCTGATCTTGCTTTGCAATTCCAATTCCGTTATCAATAACTTGAAATTTCAAATAACACTTGGTTCCTATTTTTTCAATTAAATCTGCTTTAACTGTAACATTTCCTTCATTGGTAAACTTTAAGGAATTACTCATCAAATTGATTAATATTTGCGATAAACGAATCTTATCTCCTACTAAAATTTCTGGAATATTCGTATCAACATTAATATCAATTTGATTGCTGTTTTTAATTGCTAAGAAATGTAAAGAATCTTTAATAATGGTCAACTCATCTTGAAGATTGAAAACCATATCTTCTAAAACAACTTGATTTTCCTCAATTTTATATACTTTCAAAATATCATTTACCAAAGACAATAAATATTTGGCTGAAAATTTTAATGATTTTAAATGCGGGCTATTTGTAAGTTCTTTATGTTCGTCTAAAATGATATCCGTAATTCCTACAACTCCATAAAGTGGTGTTCTTAATTCGTGACTAATTGTGGAAATAAACTGAGTTTTTAGTTGAGATGCTTCTTCTGCTTTTTCTTTTGCAATCAACAGTTCTTGATTTGCTTCTTTTAAATCGGAATTGGCTTTCGCTTTAATTTTATTGTTTCGAATTAAGGAAAGCAATAGCAACAATAAGATGAAAAAGATAATACCTAAAAGAATTACAAAAACACGATTAGCTTGTAATTTTTCTTGTTGGATTTCTTTTTCTTTTTTAATTTGGTCAATCTCTCTATTAATCTCGTCATGTTCTATTTGTAACCCGGCTACTTTTACATCATTTAATCGTTCTTCATTGTAAATTTTGTCTTGTAATTCATCGTGCTTTAAAAGATAAAAATGCGCCTTTTCAAAGTTTTTAATTTTGTAATAAAAATTAGAAATATCATTATAAACATCACTTGCATTAGACTTGATTAATTCAACATCATTCTGTTCGCAAAAATGAACCGCTTTTAAATAATATTCTTCTGCTTTTTGATTGTTGTTTAAGTGATTATAGTAGGCTCCAAAATTTGAATTTAAAGATATTTTAGCTTCAATATCTCCTTCTTTATCCACATAGTCTTTAACATCATTAAAATATTGAATACCGCTACTAAAATCCTCAACTGCAAAGTAAGCACTTCCAATATTCAATTTCGAAAACATAATTTCGTATTGATCATTGTGTTGAACGGAGTATTTTAAACCTTCTTTGTAATGCGTAATTCCTTTTTGAAAATCGATTTTTCGATAACAATATAAATTTCCTAAATTGTTGTTGAGCCAACCTTTAACTGTGTCATTATCGACTTTATTAGCCAATACAAGTCCTTTATTGTAAAATTCGATTGCTTTCTTGTAATCAGCAAATTCCTCAAAGTTTAAACCAATAATATTATAAGCTTTTGCCGCTAATAAATCATCATCGCTTTTTGTAGCAATAACTAACGCTTTTTGAGCAAAATCGAGCGATTTTTTTGAATCTAACTTAAGAAAGCTTTGACCTGCTTGTTTTAATAGTGCTTTCGCCTCTTTATTTGTTGAATTAGTAGTCTGCGCCATCCCGAATATGGAAGTGATACAGAATAGTAAAGCAAAATAAAAACGCGTGTAAGTTATCATGAAACTGCTTTAAATGGATTGAATTTTATGAAATACTAAAATAAAAAAAAATCCTGACTAAATCAGGATTTTTTTAACAAATGTTTATCGTGTTAATTTTTTGTATTTAATTCGAGTTGGAGTTACATCTTTTCCTAGACGTTTGCGCTTGTTTTCCTCATATTCTGTAAAACTTCCTTCAAAGCTATACACTTGAGAATCACCTTCAAAAGCTAAAATATGAGTACAAACTCTATCTAAAAACCATCTATCATGCGAAATAATTACTGCACAACCTGCAAAATTTTCCAAACCCTCTTCTAAAGCACGCAATGTGTTAACATCTAAATCATTAGTAGGCTCATCTAAAAGTAATACGTTTCCTTCCTCTTTCAACGTCATGGCTAAGTGCAATCTATTTCTTTCTCCTCCTGATAAAGTAGAAACTTTTTTGTTTTGTTCACCACCACCAAAATTAAAACGAGATAAGTAAGCACGAGAGTTTACTTGACGTCCGCCCATCATAATTAATTCTTGACCATCACAAAAGTTTTCCCAAAGGGTTTTGTTTGGATCAATATTAGAGTGCGATTGATCTACGTATGCAATTTTTACTGTATCACCAATTTCGAAAGTACCAGCATCCACTTGTTGTTCGCCCATAATCATTTTGAAAATAGTCGACTTACCAGCACCATTTGGTCCGATAATTCCAACAATTCCAGCTTGTGGTAAAACAAAATTTAAATCATCATATAATAATTTATCTCCAAATGCTTTAGCAACATTTTTAGCTTCAATTACGTTAGTTCCTAAACGTGGTCCATTAGGAATGTAAATTTCTAATTTTTCGTCTAGTTCTTTTTGGTCTTCGTTTAATAATTTATCGTAGTTCTGTAAACGTGCTTTTTGTTTGGTTTGACGTCCTTTCGCTCCTTGACGTACCCAATCCAACTCACGCTCTAGGTTTTTTCTACGTTTTGACGCTACTTTTTCTTCTTGCGCCATACGATTTGATTTTTGCTCTAACCAAGAAGAGTAATTTCCTTTCCAAGGAATACCTTCTCCTCTATCCAACTCTAAAATCCAACCTGCAACGTTATCTAAGAAATATCTATCATGCGTTACGGCAATTACAGTTCCTGAATATTGTGCCAAATGTTGTTCTAACCAAAGTACAGATTCAGCATCCAAGTGATTCGTTGGCTCATCTAATAATAATACATCTGGTTGTTGTAGTAATAAACGACATAAAGCTACACGACGTTTTTCTCCACCTGATAAAACAGAAATTGGTGTTTCTGGATCTGGCGTACGAAGCGCATCCATTGCGATTTCCAATTTATTATCAATTTCCCAAGCTCCTGAAGCGTCAATTTTATCTTGCAATTCTGCCTGACGATCCATAAGTTTTTCCATTCTTTCTGGATTCTCATATACTTCAGGCAAACCGAAATCGTCGTTAATTTTATTGAATTCTTCTAATAAAGCAAATGTTTCTGCAGCACCTTCACGAACGATATCGATTACCGTTTTAGTTTCATCTAAAAGCGGTTCTTGTTCTAAATATCCAACAGTATAACCTGGTTGAAAAACTACATCACCTTGATAGTTTTTATCAACTCCAGCAATAATTTTTAATAATGAAGATTTTCCTGAACCATTTAATCCAAGAATACCGATTTTTGCTCCGTAAAAGAAACTTAAATATATATTTTTTAGTACTTGTTTATCTGCTCCTGGATAGGTTTTACTCAATTTTTGCATTGAGAAAATCACTTTCTTATCGTCTGACATAATGGTATGTTTGTTTTATTAATTTTTTAAATTGTATCGTTAAACTCTTCCTTTTAAAGCGTTGAAAACCCAAGCAATGGCAAAGAAACCAACTCCTACCGCTGCAAATCCCCAACCAGCAACATCGGCATAACGATAAATTCCTAATCCAATTAAAAGTAATCCCATTAAAATCATAATGAAAGTAGCCCAAGCCAATATTGTATTTTTATTCATTCCCATAATTAAGTATTTTTAACTAAAGTTTTGTAAATTTTAGGATTGCGAAGGTACAAATTTTTAAACTTTTTATCATTTGAATTAATTGAAAATTTTAATCAATAATTCCTTTAATAAATCGTGTTGCGACATTGATGAAGCACCAACTCCTTTACTTTTTACATCAATATCGCGTAAAGCTGCAA
>Ga0209416_1000889_pt1 | contig 25026 bp, 27 predicted proteins | sample RifGroF1_FD_184001 | JGI IMG/M metagenome (GOLD analysis project Ga0209416, IMG submission 184001) | Groundwater microbial communities from Rifle, Colorado, USA - Groundwater F1 (SPAdes) (version 2) | ecosystem: Environmental > Aquatic > Deep subsurface > Groundwater | place: Rifle, Colorado...
TCTGAAATTTCGGCATCACTGCTCTGACAATCCGCCAGTTTTCCGGGAAGGCTGGCGCCTTCAAGAGCTCCTTTGCGAAGTACTGCATCCTTTGCTGCCCGGGCCGCGAGGCGTGCCCTAGCTGCAAGCATAACTTTTTCAACAATTTTCCTGGCATCCTGGGGGTGCTCTTCAAAATAGGTATCAAGACCTTCTTTAACCGCTGCTGCCACAAAGCCTTGAATTTCAGGGTTATTTAATTTTGCTTTTGTCTGGCTTTCAAATTGAAGTGTCTCCGAAGGCATCTTAACGTAAATTATTGCAGTCAAACCTTCTTTCATATCATCTCCGGTAAAGCCGGCCTCGTCCTTACCGTTTCCGTTTTTTCCGTTGCCGTTTAACGTGCGTTTGTAATAGTCTGTAATGGAACGGGTCAAAGCAATTCTGAAACCTGTGACATGAGTACCTCCGTCTGTTGTGTAAATTCCGTTTACATAACCTTTTACGTTTTCGTTAAACGAATCCGAATATTGCAAAGCAGCTTCGCAAGAGATGTTTTCGTCTGATTTTGAGATATAAACCGTATTTGTCAGTACGTTTTTACCGCGGTTGCTGTGTGCAACAAGGGACTTTATTCCGCCTTCAAAATAAAAGGTAGCCTCATCCCCGTCATTATTGTCGGAAAAGTGAAAGTTTAGGCCGGCTATAAGGTAGGCGCGGTCACGAAGAAGGTTTTTAACTTTGTTATTTTCCAAAACAATATCCCCAAATATGTCCTTGTCCGGGATAAATGTAGTAATAGTACCCGTTTGGCTTTTACCCAATTTGATCCCCCACTCTTTAGGGAACCATTTATCAAGCTCCTCTTGGGTGGTTTCGGAAACTTTCTTAACAGATTTTCCACGATGGTATTCCTGGTAGTAAGCTTTGTTATCTCTCAATACGACTACTCTAAAATAGGAAGAAAGTGCATTGACGACAGACGCACCGACTCCATGGAGACCTCCTGATACTTTGTAAGCTCCTCCTCCGAATTTGCCACCGGCATGAAGCTTGGTCATGGTTAACTCAAGGGCGGAAACACCGCTTTTATGAATTTCTACCGGAATTCCACGACCGTTATCTCTTATGGTTGCACTACCGTCGGTATCCATGGTAACCCATACCGTGTTACATATTCCTGCAAAGCTTTCGTCTACGGAGTTATCGACAATTTCTCTAAGACACTCATGAAGTCCTCTGGAGTCGGTTGAACCGATATACATTCCGGGTCTTTTCCTAACCGGTTCCAGTCCCTCAAGGACCTGTATTTGTTCTGCTGTGTAGTCGCTTGTGTTTGCCATATTTTTCTTTAATTAAGATAGTTGATTACAAAATTGGACAACTGTAAATTTACATTGCCATTGCCTTTTAGTCTAGATAGAGTTTTTAAAGCAAGGTCGATATTTTTTAGTCCGACATCATATTTTAAACCATTTTCGTGTAAGCTTCTATGCATAAAATTGACCATATTCTCGGCAAATTCTATTGCCCTTGCTCTATCTTTAATTTTGTCAATGTAAAAAAGTTTTTCACCGGTCGTCATTTTAAAAAATGTTTGTATTTCCTCGATATTTTGGTCCATCGGTTCTGAATCACCGCTTTTAATTCTTACTATCTGGCAACGTGAGACAATTGTAGGCAAGACTCTTCGCGGAGATGTGGAAGTCAGTGCAAAAAAAATATTTTCTTGGGGTTCCTCGAGGTTTTTTAAGAATGCATTTAAAGCTTCCTCCCCTGCGTCGTGAATGTTATTGCAATAAATTAATGTTGGTTTATCAAAACTTAACCTTAACAAATTGTTGAGATTCCTGACGTCTTCAATTTTTTTAAGGGGAAATTCCAATATTTTTGCCTTTAATTTGTTGGCCAACTTGGATACTGCCGGACCATAATCGCTGATTCCCTGCCCCGTTAGAAGATATGCATGCATTAGCTACAAGGTATGCGAAGCTTGGCTTTTTGTCAATAAACGCTGGAAGGTCAAGTAAGATCTTGATACCAGGGCCAGTTTAAGTAATAATGTAATAGTGTTTAGTTAAAAAAAATGCCCACTGCTGAACCTACCCAAACCCAAACTAACGGAGCTCCGGCCACACTGGCCGATGTTTTAGTCAGTTTGGGAGCACTTGACTCGGCCCGTGCAGAGCAAGTAAAACTTGCAGAAATTCAAAGCGGTTCACCTCAGGAAGAAATAATCAGAAAGGGCCAGATGGTGTCTGAAGATAAACTTGTTCAGGCAAAATCTCAACTTTACAACATCCCCTTCGTAGATCTTCAGGCAAGTCCTGTCGCGCCGGCAGCCTTGGCGGCACTCCCATTGGAAGTTGCCGAACGTTTTAAAGTTTTTCCGATATTTATTGATGTTCGGGATAAGAGCATGTCCTTGGCAATGAGCGATCCTTTGGACCTTTCTGCAATTGAATTTATTGAACAAAAAACAGGTCTTCATATAAAACCTTTCGCGGCGATTCCAAAGCAAATTGAAGATTTTATTCAAACCCGCTATACGACCACACTTACTCAGGAGGTAACGGCCGCAATGAAGGATGTGGCTGTTGATGGTCGTGAATTGGAAGCATTAGAAAAAAGTAGGGGCGGTTTTATCAGGGAAGAAAAAATTGCCCAGGTGGTTAGCCAGATACTGGATTTTGCTATAAAAAGCAGGGCTTCGGATATTCATATTGAACCGGAGGAACGCTCGACTCGGGTTCGCTATAGAATTGACGGAATTTTGCAGGAAAAGCTTTCCATACCTAAAGAACTTCATGATTCGCTTATTTCCAGAATAAAAATTCTAAGCGGAATGAAAATTGACGAGAAAAGAATTCCCCAAGACGGTAGATTTAATTTCAAAGGAAGTGATGCCGAAGTGGATTTGCGTATTTCTTCCTTACCGACCACTTGGGGCGAGAAAATTGTTATGAGACTTTTGAAAAAAAGTGGAGGTGTTCCTGAATTGCAGGAACTGGGTCTCAGAGGAAGGGGTTTGAAGAACTTGCAGGATTCGATTCTCAGGCCTCATGGAATTATTTTGATCTGTGGTCCGACCGGTTCAGGTAAAACCACAACACTTTATTCGGTCATCTCAAAACTTAACACTTCAAAAGTGAATATAGTTACATTGGAAGACCCTGTTGAGTATAAAATTCCCGGAGTAAATCAGGTACAGATTAACCCGGCGGCCGGTTTAGCTTTTGCAGACGGCTTGCGGGCGTTTCTCCGTCAGGACCCAAACATTATTCTGGTCGGAGAAATTCGTGACCAGGAAACGGCTGATTTGGCAATTCAGGCTTCACTTACAGGACATTTGGTTTTCTCAACTCTGCATACCAATGATGCATCGGGTGCCCTACCCCGCCTTCTTGATATGGGTGCCGAACCTTACCTACTTGCTTCATCAATGACATGTATAGTGGCTCAACGTGTTGTAAGAAAAATCCACGATGATTGCAAGGAGGCCTATTCCCCCGATCCCAAAGTGGTCCAGGATATTCAAAATGAGTTGGGCGCTTTATGGAAACCTCAAGGAGATGTTAAATTTTACAGAGGTAAAGGTGATCCCGAATGTGGAAGTTCGGGGTATCACGGGAGAGTTGGTCTTTTTGAAGTGTTGCCGATAACTGAAAAAATAGGAAAACTAATTTTAGAGAGATCTTCAGCCGCCGATATTGACAAGTTGGCAAAAGAAGAAGGCATGATTTCAATGAAACAAGACGGGTACTTGAAAGTTGTCGAAGGAATTACTACAGTAGAAGAGGTACTACGTGTTGCACAAGAATAAATTATGGAAACAAAACAATTATTACAAACAGTTTTCGACAGTAACGCAAGCGATCTACATTTAATATCAGGTATTCCCCCAATGCTTAGAATAGACGGAGTTTTGGTAGCAGTTCCCGGAGCGGGAGTTTTGACTCCGGATGTAATCGGCGAACTTCTTAGACAGGTTTTAACCAATGAGCAATTGGAAAGGCTTAATGTAAATAAGGAATTGGATTTTTCACTTTCATTTTCAGATAAAGGCAGATTTAGGGTGAATGCATATACTCAGAAAAATACCTACGCAGCAGCTTTCAGGTTGATTCCTTTACTTATTCCTCCGATGGAGACATTGGGCCTTCCACCCATACTCCATTCGTTTACTACTTTGCGCCAAGGTTTGGTTTTGGTAACCGGTCCGACAGGACACGGAAAATCAACCACTTTGGCTACCATGCTTCAAGAAATAAATAAAAACAGAGCCTGTCACATTGTTACCATAGAAGACCCGGTCGAGTTTGTCTTTAATCCGATCAAGTCAATTGTTTCACAAAGGGAAATGAGGAGCGATACTCACTCCTGGGACATTGCGCTACGCTCTGTGCTCCGCGAGGATCCGGATGTCGTTTTGGTTGGTGAGATGCGTGACTTTGAAACCATTGCCGCCGCTCTGACGATCGCAGAAACAGGACATTTAGTATTTGCAACCTTACACACCAACTCAGCAGCTCAATCGATAGACAGAATTGTTGATGTGTTCCCTGAAGAACAGCAAAAACAAGTCCGTCTTCAACTATCAAATGTTATCGAAGCGGTGTTCTCTCAAAGACTTGTGGCTGCCACTCAAAAAGGCCGGGCTGTTGCTTATGAGGTAATGCTTGGTACTACTGCTATTAGAACTGCAATAAGAGAAGGTAAAACACATCAAATAGAAAGTATTCTGGAAACTTCTCAGGAAACCGGAATGTCGACACTCGAGAAATCGCTTGCCGCACTAGTGAAGAATGGGATGGTTACAATGGAGGAAGCGGAAAGTTGGTCCCTCAGACCGGAGGAATTAATGAGACTGGTTCGGGGTGTATAACACTCACAAATGAAGCGATTTAACTACAAAGCCAAAGATCGAGCCGGGAGGGTTGTCAAAGGAGAGGTTGAAGCTGTAGATATAGACGGGGCTGCAAAATTGGTCAGGGGTAAAGGATTTTTTGTGATCTCGTTAAATCCAAAAATAGAATCCCCTTTTTCTTTCATTAGGAAAATGAAGGACAAAATTAATGAAGGGGATGTGGCCAACTTCACAAGACAGCTCTCCACAATGATTAATGCGGGTTTACCTATTACTGAAGCTCTTCTGATATTACGTTCTCAGACCAAAAAATCCATGCAAGCGATTGTTGCCCAACTACTTGCGGATGTAGAGGCCGGTGAGTCGTTTTCATCCGCTTTACGTAAACATCCCAGAGTTTTTGGACAGACATATATTGCATTGGTAAAGTCCGGTGAGGTCGGAGGAGTTTTGGATGCGGTTCTTTTAAGACTTGCCGACAATTTGGAAAAACAACATGAGTTTGGAAGCAAAGTAAAAGGCGCACTTATTTACCCTGTAATCATAGTCGTCGGAATGCTTGTTGTATCTGTGGTTATGATGATTTTTGTTATCCCGAAGCTTTTAGGTCTTTATGCAGACTTTGGAGCAGAGATGCCTTTACCGACCAGAATACTCATCGGATCCTCTAACTTTTTAGTTAAATATTGGTTTATCGTATTTGCGGTCCTGGCGATTGCTTTTTATGTTTTGCGACTTTATAAAGCTACCCCCGAAGGTAGACGCAAAATTGATGAACTAATTTTTAAGATTCCGATTTACGGGGAACTTCAACGTCAGATAATTCTTACTGAACTAACGCGTACTCTTTCCATGATGGTTGGAGCAGGTGTTTCGATACTCGAAGGTCTTCATATAAGTTCTGAAGTGGTTGGCAATACTCTAATTTCTGATGCTCTTATTGATGCCGCTAATCAAGTGGAAAAAGGCTTCCCTGTCGCATTTGCTTTTTCTAAACATCCGGAGGCCTTTCCTTTTATATTGAGTCAGATGATAGCGGTTGGAGAAGAAACCGGAAAAATGGACGAAGTGCTGACAAAAATAAGTCGTATATTTGAAGTTGAAAGCGACGAGAAAGTTAAAGGTTTAACTGCCGCGATAGAACCGATTGTCATGGTTTTCTTGGGAATCGGTGTAGGGTTTTTAGTAATTGCCGTTATTCTTCCGATTTACAATTTGACCAGTAGTTTCTAAAAAGTGGTGCGTATAATGCCACTTGACAAGGTTTTTCGGATGATGAATACTTAATTTAGTTTTAGATATATGAAAAAAGTAACTGCCAAAGGTTTTACACTAGTGGAGCTTCTTATAGTTATCGCACTTCTCGGAGTTATCGCAACAATTGTTATCGCAGCTATCAATCCTATTGAACAAGCCAATAGAGCAACTGATTCAGGAAATAAAGCAGATGCAAGTAATTTAGTTTCAGCACTTCAAAGATACTACACAGGACACAGCAATTATCCTTGGACAATAACCGATCCGACCAATTACCCGAGTGCGGACACTGCATTTGTCTTTATGAATGCCCAAAACACACTAGTTGGTATTTGTTCCGCAACTGGTTGTGCCACAGGAGGAGAACTGATAGTTGCCAACGAGCTGCAATCAGCATTTTTGAGTCGAAAGTTTGTGACCTCGACTACATCTTCGGGAAGTATCTTTGTAGGCAAAGGCGGAAGCGCATCTTCCACAGTATTCGCCTGCTGGGTACCGAAGTCCAATTCCGCAAGGCAGTCGGCTATTGCAAATGATAAAGTGGTTGACTTGACAGCTGGATTCACATCAGGTGGTCTTCCTACATACACCGCAGGTTGTGACGCAGGACCCAGTGCAGCCGGTTGGACAGTAGCAGGATCAGCCATACCAACCTGTGCAGAGTGTGTACCGGAATAATGTAAATGCTTCTTTTTGAGTATTTTCTCCTTTTTGTTTTAGGAATTATTTTTGGTTCGTTTATCTCCGCAGTTTCCTATCGAATCCCTAACGGAATCTCTTTTATTAAAGGTAGGAGTATTTGCACTAAGTGTAAAAAAGGCATCAATTGGTACGACAATATTCCCCTACTTTCATATTTGATTCTTGGAGGAAAATGCAGAAATTGTAACGAAAAGATTTCCATTCGCTACCCTGTTATAGAAATTTCTTCAGCAATTGGTTTTCTGGGAATATTTTACTTTATGAATACTATCGGTGGGATACCGCTTCAGGGTGTAATCGGTATAGTAACTTTAGTTTATCTTCTGGTAATTTTCTTGATTCTTCTGACAATATTTATAATTGACATGGAGAATCAAATCATCCCCGATTCTCTGGTATTTCTTGGTATATTTGTTGCACTTACCTATCAACTTCTTACTAATCAATATTCACTGTTTACAGTTCTATTTTCCGGTTTTTTGTCAGCTTCTTTTCTGATGTTTGTACATCTTATTACAAAAGGAAAAGGTATGGGGCTCGGGGATGTAAAATTTGCGGTTTTGGGAGGTATGATTATGGGGTTAAGACTTATGCCTATTTGGCTGCTTCTGTCTTTCTTGACAGGGGCAACCATCGGAATCATACTAATTTTATTGAGGAAAGCCAAAATGAAGACCAAAATCGCCTTTGGTCCGTTTCTAATATTTGGAATTGTTGTGACGTTTATCTTAGGAAATAATATAATGAATTTGATGGGTTTAATATGATTTTTAAAAAGCGCACATCTTCTTGGGGTTTTACATTAACGGAAATGATGATTGTGGTGGCAATTCTGGGGATACTGGCCCTAATTAGCATTATGTCTTACATGCAGCAACAGTATAAAGGTAATGATTCTAAACGTAAGGCCGATTTGGATAGAATTAAAATTGCCGTAGAAGAATATGAGAAGGACAACAATTGTTATCCCCCGTCTTCTCTTATGGTTAAATGTGGATCCGACGCGGACATTGCAATTCACCCGTATTTGAATGATGTCCCCTGTGACCCCACAACAAGAAAAGCTTACCGTTATGAAGTTGAGGCTTCCACATGTCCGGACTGGTACAGGATTTACTCTTTACTGCAATATCTACAGGATTTATCGGTCATTCCCAATATTGGTCCGGCTGGAGATCAAAATTATAATTACTACACTTCTTCAAACAACGCACCCCCCGTCATTGCCGGAGAAACGACACCTATTCCCACAGGAAGCGGTGCTGCTCCCCCGGGATGTACTAAACAGTACGGATGTATAAATCAACAATGTGTAGAGATACCGCTTGATTCAAATTGTGCCCCCACCTGCCAACCTGTTTATGATTTTTGTTTCGGGCAGTGTGATTCAGCTGAAAACCCGGCTCCTGAATGTGTTTAAATGACTTATGACAAAAATTAGAATTTTTTCAAAAGCGGAGACCCTCGCTTTAGCCGTAATTTTTGTGATTCTTGTATCGGTTTTTGTACCAAATATTATGGCCAGCCTTAGGCGCTCCCGTGATCAAGTACGCCGTGATGACTTGGGAGTTATGGTTCACTTTGTAGATGAATATTTTGTTGATTTGGGAGTATTTCCTCCGTCTTCGTCGGATGGAAAAATTATGGATTGTTTGAAGCCAGGAGATGCCCCATACAAGGACAAAAAGGGACAATGGGTAATTGATGCCATACCCTGTGAGTGGGGAAAGGATGCTTTCCTTAACCTTATAACAGGTAAGACTTATATCTCTACCCTACCCCGCGATCCCGACTGGCAGGAGGGTGTTGAATATTATTATTTGAGCGATGGAGCAAGATATCAATTATTTGCTGCCATGGAAGGTGAGGACGAGGCAGAGGTTGATTCCAGAATAGTGGACAAGAATTATCCTTGCGGCAACCGAGTTTGCAATGTTGGCCGCACTTACGGTTGTGAAATACCTAAAACTTTACAGGAGTGTGAAGAGGAGGCTGCAGCACTCCTTAAAAAGTAGTATTATTAATATATAAGGTTTCACTGCCAATGGGATCAGATTTTAGATCTAACATAAAAAACTTAAGCTTAGGATTTACACTTGTAGAGCTTCTTGTGGTGATAGCGATATTGGGAATCCTGGCGACAATTGGCCTGGTTACCTTTAGCAGTTCCCAGATGAGAGGGCGTGACGCCCAAAGGAAGTCTGATCTTAAACAGATTTCCAGCGCTTTGGAAATTTATTATAACGATTACGGCGAATACCCCGGTTCTCTGAATGGTCAGATATTGGGTTGTCCGACAACAACCGCCACAGCCTGCACATGGGGTGCCGGCCAAATGAAGGATGCCAATACTGTTTATCTGAAAACCGTACCTAAAGACTCTAGCTCAACCCTGGGTTATTACTACCGATCTTTAACTATTGATGGCATTTCGCAACAGGCTTTTCAGATCTACGCCCATCTTGAAAATTCGCAGGACACAAGCGCCTGTATAGGTGGCACTTGTGGTACCCATACCGATTTGCCGGCCGGGGTTACTTGCGGGAGTTTGGGGTGTAATTTTGCAATTACCAGTCCAAATGTTACACCATTAACCAACTAGTGTGAGATAAATTAATTTGTTGTATTATTAATTATGAATATAACTGCTCATAAAAAAACATCATCCGCCATTAGGCTTGGCTTCACCCTAATTGAGCTTCTGGTGGTTGTTTCGATAATCGGTATTTTGGCGACTCTTGTAACGGCAAATCTTAACGCTGCCAGAAGTAGATCCCGTGATGCGGTCAGAAAGGCTGATATGAAAAATTTACAGACAGCACTCAGGCTTTATTACAACGATAATGGCAGTTACCCATCTTCTGTTCCGTGGGGTTTAGAGTGGTCAACAGCCAATGCAACTTATATGAAATCCGTTCCGGATGATCCACTTCCCGATCAAACTTATTCTTACGTTTTGAATGCCATAGACGACTCATTTACACTGTCTGCCTGTCTTGAAAACAAAAGTGACTCGGTTTGTAAAAGCGTTACGGTTTCCGGATGGACTTGTGAAAGCGGTTGTGTTCACCAAGTAATACCTTGATATGAAAATTAAGAAAAATTTACTAACGGAGAGTGCGTTCACTCTCACGAAAGCCAGACGTACGGAGAGTGCGTTCACTCTCATCGAGATGCTTGTGGTAGTTTCAATTATCGGAATTCTGGCGGCTTTGGCAACAGTTTCTTTTTCATCAACACAAAAACAGGCAAGAGATACGGCCAGGAAATCTGACCTGAAACAATATCAGAATTCTCTGGAAGCATTCGCTAATAAAAATAACGGTTTATACCCGGCTTGGTACTCAGGTTCTGCACCAATGGTAAGTTTATGTTCTGCCCTGGGAATTACGGGAACTTGCCCGAACGATCCCAGATATGATCCGGTGGACGGCGATCCACCACCATATGGTTACCAATCAGATGGAACTACAGCAGATCTTATGGCTAAGGCAACTCAATATATTTTGTGGGCAAGACTAGAGAATGTAACCGACACCTTTTGGGTGGTTTGTTCCACGGGACAATCGGGAAAAATTAGCTCAGGAACCGTATTCGGCGGCGGTGCATGCCCGGCAGGATTGACACAATAAAGTGAAAATTGGAAAAAAATTACAAATTATTAATGATAGGAATGGCTTCACACTGATCGAGCTTTTGGTTGTTATTTCGATCCTGGGCATACTTCTGGCTATTTCCATTTTTGGTATGCAGGGAGCCAGACAAGCATCCCGTGACGGTAAAAGGAAAGCTGATCTTGAACAGATGAGAAGCGGTCTTGAGATTTATAGGGCCGATTGTAATATTTATCCGAATGCAATGCCCGCAACAGGTGCTCAATTGAAAGGTAGCGGCACTCCTTCCACATGTGCGGTTGCGAATGTTTATATAAGTAGTGTTCCGGCAGATCCTGTTCCTTCCACACATTCTTACACTTATTCATCCAACGGCTCAACGTATGAAATTTGCGCTTCTATGGAGCAAGGTGGAACTACCGTTACTTGTGGTGGCTCAAGTAGCTGCGGAGGCTCCACATGTAATTACAAAGTGGTTAGCCCATGAAACTAAAAGCCCATACCTCTATGAAAGCATATACCCTAATTGAGATTTTGGTTGTTTTAACTATCGTCGGAGTTCTTTTTACAATTGGCTACGTTGGGTATAGAGATTTTGGCAGAAGGCAGGCACTGGCTGGGGTGGCAAAAACTATTCAGGGGGATTTGAGGAAAGCCCAGCAAAGCGCAATGTCAGGAATTAAGCCGACCGGTTTTGCTTGCGCAAATCCACAGACTTTGGTGGGATATTTCTTTCAGGTGGCATCCCAGACCTCATATACAATAGGTGCATCTTGTTCAGGTGGAAATATTAATACAGACAGTGTTTTAATAACTGATGGCATTACCATTTCTACCCCTTCTCCGAACCCTTTGCTATTCAAGATTTTAGGCGCTGGGACAAACATACCTCCCGGTGGGGCATCAATTGTATTAACTCAGACAGCAACAGGTAAGACTTTGACTGTTAGCATTGGTCCGGGAGGAGATGTCAAATAGATAATATTTATATGATTAAACCACAGAAAGGACAATCGCTTTTCGAGGTTGTGGTTGCCATAGCAGTTAGCGCGCTTATTATTACAGCCATAGTTTCCATGGCATCAAATTCCATACAAAATTCTTCCTACTCGAGGGATAAGACTCTGGCGTCAAACTATGTGCAACAGGCCAATGAGTGGTTAAGACAAGAGCGTGACAGTAACTCAGCCACCTTTATCACCAAAGCCGCAATTCCTACATGGTGTTTCAGAAGCCTTTCTTGGATTCTTCCAAGTTTGCCCAGGGCATGTGCTTCCGATGAATATATTACGGGGACTAAATTTATCCGCCAATCCGGTCTTAGTATCTCTTTAGTTAATGGGAAAAATGTTGTGCGTGTGAATACCACGGTATCTTGGACAGATTCTAAGGGATTACATCAGATTACAGGATCGACGGATTTATCGGCTACCCAATAGAAATATATATGAAAAAAAAGTTGGAAAGAGGACTCAGCCTAATTGAAATTTTGGTAGTGGTTACAATATTTGCAGTTTTAGGCGTAATTATTTCAGGTTCGCTTATTTTAACTATTCAAGGCACCAAAAAAAGTGAATCGTTGATAAAAGTAAGGGAAAATATTAATTACAGTTTGGCAGTCATTGAAAGAAATTTAAGGAATGCTAGCGTGGTTTTGGATTGTCCGAATACGGATACCAGTAAAATAACATATATGGACCAATTTGGCATTTCATCGTCATTTTCTTGCGTCAATGTTGGGGCTGCAACCGATTCTCATATTGCTTCCGGCTCAGCCAGGCTTACATCGGATTCAATTAAAATTATTCAGTGTTCATTTGTATGTACCCGTGCAGACTTATCAAATCCACCTTCTGTAAAAGTTAATCTCACAGTGCAAGATACCACCTACTCCGGATCACAAGGTTCTAATGTAACAACCGAATCAAAAATTTATTTACGAAATTAAATAGAAATGGATTGCAATTATATTGGTCACTTGTTAAACTAATTTGATGCGAAAAGAGTCAGAATCCGGACAAGCGTTAGTGTTGGTTCTTCTCTCCCTGTCGGTTGTTTTGACAATAGTTCTTTTTGTAATGTCACGCTCCATAACTGATATTGCAATCTCAACTGAACAGGCCGATTCTGTTCGTGCATTTTCAGCGGCTGAGGCGGGAGTTGAAAACGCCTTAATTACAGGCGCAGGGAGCGGTGGTAGTGTCCAAATAGGAGACGCTTCCTACTCAGTAGATGTAACAAATTATTCACAAGACTTACCCAACTTTAATTATCCGATTCCACTTCTGTCGGGAGACACTATGACTAATTGGTTTGTTTCCCACGATAGCACAGGACAAATTACTTGCGCTGCGGGCTTCCCTTGTTTTACAGGAAATACTTTAAAAGTTTGTTGGGGGAATTCTGGTACGCCGGCCAGTAATTCAACGACTCCGGCAATCGAGATCAGTGTTTATTACGAAACAGCTCCGGGAAATCTTTCTACAATTCAAATCGGTAGAGCCACTTTTGACCCCAATGTAAGCAGAGCGGCATCGAATTATTTTGCCGGGGTAGATGCCGGCACATGCCAAATAGATGGTGTTGGCTATTCTTTCCAGAAAACAATCACTATGTCAGGCCTTGGAATTCCGGCAGGCTCTTACAATACTGTAAATGGACTACTTTTTGCTAAGGTTAGGATGCTTTATAATACCGACACAGGTCACATTGTAGGAACAAGCGCCAATTTCGCCGGAGACACAACGCTACCCTCTCAGGGAATAAATATAGTTTCTACGGGAGTTTCAGGTACGACAGGAAGTCTAAGTAATCGAAGAGTAAGCGTTTTCCGAGGTTGGCAAGAATTCCCCTTAAGTGGTTTGTCCGTCTTTTACCCCTACGGTGTTAATAAGTAAGCTTATCTAAAATCCAATTATTTTATTTTTACTTACTCAACAACTATTTTGCTATTAAATATGTTACGTGGTCCCTCTTTCTCTTAGGAACTTACAAAACGTACAAGGATCAACCTTGTACGTAGTGGGGTTAAGGGGCTATTTCTCGCCAATTGGTAACTTGGCTTGCGAGGTCAACCGGGAACAGAAGTTCTAGGTCCGGTGCATATTCAAAAAACTCGGCGGGTGTAGTGGAGTTGTTTGTATTTCCTAAGTCTCTTTGTAGGTTTACTCCTCCGTAACCTGCGACTGTTCCCCTAATCCAAAGCTGAGAATCCGTTTTAGTTCCCCCTGTACCGGTATTAAAAACTCCGTCGGCAATAAATATTCCTTGCAAATTTGCAGAACCCCCGCCTCCTACACTGGTGCTAATGTTGATGTTTCCGCTTGTCACCCCCAAGAAAAACCCACTTCCTTTAGTCAGACTAATACCCCCCGAAATATTTAGGCTGGCATTTTTTACAATTAAAATAACCTTCCTTGATCCTAGTGATGCGGGAGATGAGATAGTTAAATTAATTCCTCCGTTTGCGGCACCGTCGTAGACATACCAGTAGTACCCATTATAGGCAGCTCCTCCGGTTTCAAAGTAACTACCCGGGACAGTGGTTGCCGAAACGTTATTAATAGTAGCTCCTGATGGAATTGAATTCACAAAATATCCTGAACCATATACTTTATTAGATGAATAAGCGGTTTTTGCAAGCCATTTCGTAGTTGAAACATTAGTGCTTGTCAGGTTGGTGGTTCCGCTGTAAGTAACAACTCCGGGGAATCCTCCGCTACCAACCAAGTTAAAATACGAAGATGCAGGGACGGCACTTCTAACATCTCCATTTGCTAAAATGTCTGCATCTTTTACTTGCCACCAAGCCAACATCGGAGCAAGGACGGTTACTTTCATAGTAGTGTTTGGTCCTGCACATTGATAAATAGGAGGAGTTCCGAAATAGCATCTGCCCCTACATTCTGATATTCCGTCATTCCAGGCGCGGCAATCTACATCATAAGTCCCTGCTGCCGAAGGCACCCAATTAAAGGACTTACTTCCGGCTGCTTCAAAAATCTGGGTCCAGTAAGCGGGGGTATTGGGCTCACATTGACCCTCTTGATAAATTGCTAATCCTTCAGTGGTTACAGGACCGGTACCATTCTCGTATGTAGCTGTAAAAGTACCAGTCTCGCCAACGTACATACTGGTAGTACCACTTAAATTCCTACAGTTGGCTACGGGTACACTACAAGTTATTGACTTGGGGGTTTGATTAAGAAGCACATTGGTTCCGCTCCCGATATTAATTGCATAAGCATAAATAGTGTGCAAATTTCCATCTTTAAGAGATTCGGGGGTTACAAAATTGAATCTGTGATATGCATTTCCACCACAAGCTGCAGCCACTCCTGCTTCGGCTAGTACATTGGCGGTTGTGAAACCGATGTATGTACCTGTTCCGTAAGGTCCGTCGGCATAAAAATGAATATCTAAGGGTTGTGAATAGTTGTCTGCATCACAAGCCCAACCGTATGAAAAGTCACAGGCGGAGCTGTCATGGTAACCAAGTGGGTTATTCACAGGTGGAGTGGTCGGTACAGGTGTGGGTGGTGTTGTGGCTGGTGGCGAATTGCACACACCCCCATCACAAGTGCTGGAACTGCAGCCATATGCACATTTATTTGAATCGCAGTATACATTGTAACAACTGGGATATGTTCCACACTGTGAACAAGTGGGGTTCGATGAATCCCAAGTACACGCATTTGAATATGTACAAGAACCGGATGTAGAACACCTTAATCCAGTACACGAAGATGCATCACCACCACAAGGCTGAGGACCGCTCTCGGTGCCGTCACACCAATAAATTGTGTTACACACACAAGTACCACCAATTCCACAAGAGGCACCGCAAACTTTAGTAGCGCATGAGCCGGAAATAACGTCACCATCCCTCATACATGTTTTTGTTGTGGTGGATCTTGAAGTTCCGCATTCATACGTCCCATAACAACCTGCCGCTTTGACAGCGAAACTTCCAGGCTTTAAGAAACTTATAAGATCTTCTATCTGGTTTATTGTATTATTAATAGGGTTTGTGTTTGAGAGTAATAACAAAGGTTGTCCTGATTCTATTTGGTTTAATACTGCGGTATTTACTTTTTCCTGAGATGTGCTGTCTTGAATAAAATCAGGACTTTTGGAGAAAAATAAAGCTCTCATAATTGCGTCAGTGTAAATATTTTTCAAGTCAGAAATATCTTGACCAACTACTGAATCAGCAACCTGTATTTTTAACAGCAGCTTTTTGTTATTATACCCATTATTAAACGAGCTTAATGTTTTGCCGGGATCGGGGCTATTTATAACAACTCCATATGGCTGGGGAGTGTCTACAAATTCTATCTCTACATTCTTGACATCTTCGTGCCAGGTCTTTGTGTCCCAAACAAAAAATTTATTATTGTGTTTTTGACCAAAAGTTAGTTGATTTGTAAGCTTGACAGCCACTTTCTGATCAAGTTTCAGTCCGTATTTGTTTTCTTTTAATGTGAAGGATAAATCGCCCTTTTGGAACCCAAGCAACAAGAAACCCTCGAATAGTATTACGACTGCTAATACCAACAATATAATTTTTAGATATAGAGGTAAAACCCTTTCCTTAAGATTTTCTGGCAAACCTTCGTTCATAGGTAAGTTACTATAATTCTATATTAAAACCAACCATTCTTCTACTTCAACTATCTTTCACGGATTTGTAATGGGACCATAATTAATGAATAATCATTGCTATTGAGGTCGTGGAATTTATAAAAATCGAGACTTACTTGGTCTAGCTCTGGCCTCTCTTCCATCAATTTTATCTGATAATCAGCTCTTGCTGCGTCTGTTTGATTACCTGGAATTTGATATTCAACACTTAGTGAGAGATGTATTAGCGGAGAGTTAATACTGTCCCATGCCAAAACAGTGATAAAGGGATCATTCTTGGGAAAATCTTCAAAACCCGCATACTCAGGGTTTTGCCAAGTCTCTGTTATTAATGAACCATCTTCAACATATACAAACATGGAACCTGCATCCATTTCACTACTAAAATAAGCCCCACCCATTTTTTGACTTTGTATTATTTCCACAGGTTTTGTTGGATCAACCATTTTTCTTTCTCCCTTTATAATAGAATCCCTATCTGTTGCATAAATCTCATAACTCATATCTTCGCCATTCTTAATTCTTTGGATATAGTTACTTAATGTAGTGTCTTTCCTGTTTCCCCAATTGTCTTCCTGCCAAGCAAAAAAGTGCGCCTTCATAATTATTTGGGACATTAAATTTCTAGCCTCTTCTTCTCCATATTTTTCTATAAACGCCGGATTAAATTCCCATCTGTCTAGCGGTCTTGTTTCTCTTTCATACGTATCTTTTGCTATCGAAAAAGTAACTTTTACGGGAACACCTTCGACCTCGCCATTAATTTCAAAAGAACTGTGAATTTCAGTTTGTTCCGGTGTGGGTGTAGCCTCAACGACCTGGCTTTCCTCCGCAACCCACATATTCTTATCAGCGTTGAACCATCCAACCATGGTTCCCTCACGGAATGTTCCGATAACGCTCCAGCCGTTTTTGTCCCACATCATTTCCTGCACAGTCCCGCTAAGAAGATCGGGTGTTTTTAGTTCGGAAGTTTTAAAGCTTGGCTGGCTTAAAAGATATGCCGCCATACCCATTGCACGGACGTCTTGATTGGCTTCCTCCCCGCTTGTAATGGTGAACTTAAGAAAACTTCCGTTACCCGATTTGGCTGCCAAATTCCAATATACTTCCCCACCCTGTTCATACAAAACCGGAAGCATGTTTTGGTCAGCTATTCCGCTTTTCCTATACCAATCTTTCATAGCAGCCAGATCTCCACCAACCCCCAACTCGATAATTCTTTTTTCCGCTTCCGCCCCGCTTATACTTGGTGTTTTAGTGAAATTTTCTGAAGATATAGGATAAGGAGCCACTTCAACCTGGGGAGAGGATTCTGTCTCGGTGACTGAGGGTCCGAACGTAGGTAGCGATGGTGCTGTTTCAGTCGGAGAACCTGCTGGAGTGATTTCGGTTACAGGTGAAGTTGTTGGCGTGATTTCGACATAGCTACCGATAACATCTCCGCAACCTGAAGCACCAATAGCCATGCCCAAGATGGTAGCACCAGTAACTGCCGTTCTTACAACTTTACTCTTGAGTTCCGATTCTAATGTACTGAGAAAGCCCATTGCCCCCTCTAAATTTTGCCTAAGTCCGCCAAAGATCTCCTTTTGTTTGGGATTTAGATTGAGTCCATTTTCTGCCGTAGTCAGTTTGGCTGCGGTTACTGCTAAAGCTTCAACAGGATCTTTAATGGTAGATAAAGGAGCTCCATGCCAATCTACAGCTTCAATCGCCTTTAAAGGATCGTCCATGAGTTCGGGAGAGTTTTTGTAAATACTTTCTGAGGGTTCGCAAAATCTTCTTGCAGCGTGTCTGACTATTTTTTCCGGGTCGAAATCTGTTTCGTTTAAAGGACGAAACTCCATCGGCTCAAAAGCTTTTTCGTTGGGCATATAATTAGGTCTTTCTTTACCCATTATATAAAACTTACCGACAACCTGCTACATCAATCGATCCACTCATTATATTACTTATGTACGCCAAAACATAGCCGGGAGATAGTTTATGTAACCCTCCTTGACGTTGGTATGGTTTTTATTGTTAAATGAACTATATAACTGCCATGATCGGAATAGATATAGGGAGTAAGACTATTAAGGTTGTAGAATTGGAAAAAAACGGAACTTCCTATTCACTTGTAGCTTCAGGAGTCGTTGGATATTCGGGTAGCACGGTTGACAAAATGTCCGATGAGAAGGAGATGTCTTTAATCGCCCAGGTTATTAAAAAATTGTGCGTTGAGGCCAGAATAAGTTCCAAAGACGCAATTATTTCCATACCCGAATCACTTGCTTTTACACGTACGATAAAGTTTCCTCCATTAACGGATAGTGAAATTGCCTCGGCCATTAAATGGGAGGCAGAGCAATATATCCCGATTCCCGTAAATGAAGCAATAATTCAACACACAATACTGAAAAGAAACGACAATGTGGGTGCCGATGCGGGTGTAATAGTTCTTTTGGTAGCTGCTCCCCGGATGATTATTGAAAAATACGTAAAAGTAGTCCAAATGGCAGGACTAACCCCTGTGGCTGTCGAGACAGAACTAATTGCTCTTGCCAGATCGCTTGCCCCGATAGATAAAACTGTTCTTTTGGCAGATCTCGGAGGTTCGTCAACAAATTTGGCAATCGTAAATCATGGGCTTCTTTCTTTCAGCCGTTCGCTTCCGGTTGCCGGAGATGCTTTTACTCGGGCGGTTTCCCAAACTCTTTCGATTACACCCCAGCAGGCAGAAGAATATAAGAAGGCCTATGGCATGTCTTCGGGACAGCTCGAAGGAAAAATTAAAGGCGCACTTGACTCAATAGTGCGCTTAGTAGCAGACGAAATTAAAAAAGCTGTGAACTATTACCTTACCGAGGAAAAAGGTGAAATGCCCACCAGTCTAGTTATAACCGGCGGTTCAAGCGGTATGCCGGAAATGATTACAGCCCTATCAAAAGTTATCGGAATGGAAGTGTTGGTCGGTAACTCCTTTGCACACATTCAAGTTGAGCCGGCACTTGTACAGAAATTAGCATCGTTTGCTCCGCTTTATGGTGTTGCCATTGGTCTTGCAATGCGCGATTAATAAAAACATGCAGGAAAATCTTAATTTACTACCTCAGAATCTTCAGATAAGCAAAGGTCTTGATAGCGTTCTCAAAACCAGCAAAGCCTTGGGGGTTATCTTGATAGTAGTTTTCATCGTTTTTAGTTTGGGAACGGGGGCATTTTTTATTTACAGTAAGATTACATTAAATAATGTTCAGACAAACGTCGAACAATTAAAGTCCCAAGTAAAAGCCCAGGAAGGAAGTGAGCAACAACTTGTACTTCTCAAAGACAGGTTGGCAAAAATTTCTTCCATCAAGTCAACACCAAACGCAAGTAAAAACATAATCAACATGGACATTCTATTCAGGAATATGTCTCCGAGTTCAACGATGAACCAATTGGAAGTTACTCCCACCAAGATCGGAGTTTCTATGTTAATTAGGTCAAATGAAGATCTCACCGCTTTTATTAAAAATCTAAAAACCAACGAAATGTTTAATGTTGTTAACCTTACGTCATTGGGTTACAGCATGAATGCTGGCTACTCAGTTATTGTTAGTTTAAGCAACAAATAATATGAATAATACGAATAATACAAATAATTTGACCGGAATGGCCAGTATGACAAATATGGTTGAAAACGTTCCGGAGAGTGACAAAAGAGTTTTGAAGTCGATTGCACCACTATTTATTATAGTTATTCTCTTTATAATAGCGGGTAAATTTGCAATAACTCAAATTACGAATGTTAGGGGTCAGATAAGTGTAGCGAAAAAGAACCAGTCGGTTCTTACAGATAAGTTAAAAACACTGCGCTCGGTAGCGCTGGTTTCAGAATCCGGAAGTAGCATTGCTCTTACCGCCCTTCCAAAGTCCAACCCTTCACTCCAGGTAATTTCTCAATTAAAGATGCTTGCCTCAACTAACTTGGTGATAATTGAAGGATTAAGGTCCACAGTTTCTGACGGTAGTACTGACGAAATTTCGCATGTTAAAACATCATTTAATTTGATAGGTCCAAGAGACGCCGTTACAGCCTTTATAAAAGGAGTTGACACAATTGCTCCGATTACTTTTGTTGAAAAAATGGATTTGGTTGAGGATACCGGTTTTGGATCGGCAAGTATTACAACGAAGACTTACTTTGCTTCACTTCCAAAAACGATTCCTACCGTTACTCAGCCGATTACGGATTTAACAGCATCCGAGAAAGATTTACTGACTCAGATAGGAAAACTTAGTCAATCGGTGATTGATATCCCGGCAGCTTCTTCCACAAGCGGAATTAACGCCAATCCTTTTGGTTTGTGAGATTTTATATAAAAAGAAGTATTTACTCAACGTTGAGAGTAACTGCGGTTTTTTCAAGTGTAGCTCTGACTTTAAGTATGTTTCTGAGGGATTTGATCATGCGCCCACCTTTTCCGATGATAAGACCCATATTTTCCGGAGCAGATTTTATCGTATAAGAGAGTCTTCCATCTTCATTTAACTCTACGATCTCAAACTCCTCCTTGCCTTTTGGACTCTCTCCTAAAATTCCCTTTAACAAAAATTCCAATAGTTCTTTCATAATGAATTTACTTTTCAATAATCTTTTTTACCGCAGGACTAACTTGGGCACCTTTTTTTACCCACTCCGTTAATTTATCCTTATCGACAACAGTCAGATTCTTGATGGGGTTCCATGTTCCAATGAATTCAATGACACCACCTGTAGTCTTTTTTCTGGAATCAACAACAACCACCCTATAAAAGGGTGCCTTTTTTCTGCCAAATCTCGAAAGTCTGATTGTGACCATATGGAGCCTATTGTACCTTTTTTGCGAGTACCTGTCTAGCAGCTTCCTGCTCCGCACTACTCTTGCTTTTTCCTTCACCCCTCCCCCAGGACTTTCCATTTATTAGGACTTCTATAATAAATTTTTTGCTGTGATCCGGACCTGATTCTTCAACCACCTGGTATTTTGGTGCCGAAAAACCCTTTGCCTGTACGGTTTCCTGAAGCCTGCTTTTAAAATCTTTTAGAGGTTTGCTGGCTTTGTCTTCGGTATGGATCAGAATGTTATTTTTGATAAATTCCTCGGCTTTTTCTAAACCGCCATCCATAAAAAGAGCTCCGATAATTGCCTCGACTGTGTCTGCGAGTAGTGATGAGTTGGTTCTTCCTCCACCGTCTTCTTCACCTTTAGAAAGAAAAAGTTTTGGACCGAGGTCCAGTATAATGGCAATTTCGGCGAGCGCAACGGTGTTTACCAAATTTGCTCTTAGGGCGGTGAGGTAGCCCTCTTCTTTGTCAGGATAGAGACTATATATTTCCTTTGAGATAACAAATTCCAAAATAGCGTCTCCCAAAAACTCCATTCTTTCGTTTGTTCCCCTTTCACCTTTATGTTCATTTACCCAGGAACGGTGTGTAAGCGCTTGGTCAAGTAAGTCTTTGTTTGTAAATAGGTTCTCCAGAGAGTCAGTATTTTTCATTGGTGCTGTGTTAGGGCATCGATAAGATCAGAAAATGTTTCAATTTCCGTAAGATCGATTTTGTCGGTATCAAAATTCATTTTTGATAACATCTCCATAAAATCTGTTAAATCCGTGGGCTTCATATGAAGATCCTCGGTTAGGGAAAAATCGTTCTCGATATCCTCCGGCTCAATTCCAAGAAAATTGGCGAGCTCCTTTTTTGTAGACTCACTGATTTCGTTATATTCTTTATTCATTCTTGTGGGACTCTTCTTTATATATTGTACCTAAAACACCGTTAATAAAAGAAGAGGAAGATTCGCTTCCGAATTCTTTGGCCAACTCGACAGCTTCGTCGATGACCACTTTTGGTGGAGTATCTTCGTTCTCAAGTTCGTATATGGCCAGCCAGAGAATTACCAGATCTATTTTGTTGAGTTTATCGATAGGCCATTGGGGAGCGGAACCGATAATCAGTTTATTAATTTTATTCTTCTTTTTTAGTATTTTCTGAACCAACTCCGGTGGATTAGGTTGGGTAGTGTAGGTTTCTGCAAAAAGGATTTTTACAGCCTCACGTCTTCTGAGGTGTCTAGGGTCTGTAGCTGTTTTCATTTATAAAAGCCACAATATGGGCATGCACGATGAGATTCTTTAAGTTTACTGCAGTTACTGCATTTAGCTAAGTTCCCGAGTTTTATTTTCGGTTGGCCTCCGCGCCTGATATCTGATCGGGACCTGGTATGTTTTCGTTTTGGTAATGGCGTCATAGGATGTAATTTTACCACGGGGCTTTGACCGTGGCAAGCTCGTCTTACCACGGGGCTTTGACCGTGGCAAGCTCGTCTTACCACAAGTGGCAAGCTCGTCTTACCACAAGTGGCAAGCTCGTCTTACCATAAATGGCAAGACTAAAGGCGATCACTGTTTTATGTTATCGATAATGCGATTTTTGACCCATGGAAACTTCGTAAGATTGGCCGATATTTCCTGGGCAGCTTGCCTGGAAGCTTTAATAAGTTCGTAATTATTCCAACTGGCGATCTTGAGTTCAGGAAAACCCGATTGAGCCGTTCCGAATATTTCTCCTGGTCCTCTTAGCTTCAAATCAAGTTCTGATAATTCAAACCCGGAATAGGTCTTTTCCATAGCCTTTAGCCTCGTATAGGCCTTTCCACTGTGTACATTAGTAAAAAGCAGGCAATATGACTTTGAAATCCCTCTACCCACTCTACCGCGTAGTTGGTGAAGTCCGGCCAGGCCAAAACGTTCCCCTGCCTCGATTACCATAATGGTTGCATTTGGTATATCTATTCCCACCTCAACCACAGGGGTCGTGACAAGAATATCAATGTTTCCATTTTTGAAATCCTTTAAAACACGTTCCTTCTCCTCAGTCTTCAATCGGCCATGGAGAAGTCCTAAGTTTAGTTTAGTAAAAGTTTTTTTCAGTCTTGCGAATTCGGATGTAACCGATTTAACATCGGCCAATGTTTCAGTTTCCGAATCTTCAATCAGCGGGCATACAATGAAGGCCTGACTTTTGCTACTCTTTATTTGCTTATTTATCCATTCGTAGGCACTGGGTCTCTTCTCCTCCGGAACAACCCATGTTGTAACTTTTTGACGGCCGACCGGCATGTCCATTAAAATAGACAAGTCCATATCCCCGTAAGAAGTAAGTGCTACCGTTCTTGGAATAGGAGTAGCCGTCATGGTTAAAACATGAGGGGTTCCTGATTTTTTAATTAAATGTTTTCTTTGCTCCACTCCAAATCTATGTTGTTCATCAATTACTACCAGGGCGACCTCTTTAAAATTCACCTTACTGTGAATAAGTGAATGGGTGCCAATATAAATATCACTCCTTCCGATTTCTATTTTTTTACTGGCTCCTGTAATCAACGATATTCTGAGATTAAACTTATCAAAAATCTTTTTAAGGGTTTGGTAATGCTGATTAGCCAGAATTTGCGTCGGAGCCATGATAATACTTTGGAATCCGGAGGCAAATGCAGCGAACATTCCCGCCGCTGCCACCACTGTTTTCCCGCTTCCCACATCCCCCTCCAATAGTCTATTCATCGGGATACCACCCTTCAGGTCGGTAAGTATTTCTTTAATTACTTTATTTTGTGATTCTGTTAGCTTGAAAGGTAAATTTTTAGTAAACTTATCTAACAATTTATTGTCCAACTCGAGTTTGTGAGCCAACTTATTCTTTTGCCAATTATTTTTTCTAATTAAACTTCTCAGTTCAAGATTTAGAAGCTCATTAAAAGCAAGCCTTTCTCTGCCGATCTCGGCCTCCTTTAAATCCTTCGGAAAGTGTACAAATTCCAGTGCGTTTTTAAAGCCAATAAGCTTGTTTTTCTTTAAAATATTTTCCGGTAAATATTCCTCAATTTTAGTCATAGAATACGCATCATACATTTTTCTTCTAATCAATTTAGAAGAAAATCCCGAAGTTTCGGGATAAATTGGAACAAAGCGTCCCGTATGCATTGTTTCTGTACCCTCTTCAACCATTAGTTCATAATCCGGTGAGGTTAGGGAAAGCCTTCTATTAAAAAACCCTACCTTTCCGGAAAGCGATACCAAACGGCCCGGATATAAAGTTTTTATCAAAAACGGCTGATTAAACCAGAGTACCGCAACTTTTCCCGTTGAATCCTCAACAGATCCAATCTGCATCTTTAGTCCCCTTTTTGAGTAAATGTTTTTTAGAGAAACTATTTTTGCGTGTATTGTTGCTATTTCACCGGAACGAAGATGTGAAATCGTGGTAATGTTTGAATAATCCAAATACCTTGATGGGACATGATAAAGAAGATCTTCAAGAGTATTTATACCAAGTTTTTGAAATTTATTCGCAAATATAGGGCCGACTTTAGGCAGCTCGGAAATATCGGAAGTTAAATCCATCATGGACAATTATATATCATTGGAAGGAAGTAAGAATCTTTCGATTCTCCGTGTTTTAGCGGGAGTAAAGCATATACGGTAATATCGCACTTAACAGAAGAGCTATGCTTGAAACAATAACTATTATCGTAAATATTTTTTTACCCTTTTTACCCATCATTTTACTTAGCTTTCAGGAATGTCCTACTACCAACTTTTATTTCGTCTCCTGACTTAACAATATAACTAGGATTATCGACCATTTTACCGTCTACATCAACCGCATTTTGTTTAATCAATCGTTTTGCTTCACTGATACTTTCAAGTGAAGTAAAAGGTGCAATAGTTACGGCTAAAGAATCACCGGACGCAACCTTGATATCAAAAGTGGGTCTTTTTTCCTGAAAAGTCTCTTTAAAGTTCTTTTCTGCTTTTTCGGCTGCTTCTTTGCTGTGAAATTCCGTAACCAGAGCTACTCCAAGTTCTTTTTTAAGATTAAGCGGATTCTCACCGTCTTTTAGTCTCTTTTCGACTTCCTTGATCTTCTCATCGGGTGTACGTGTCGCATTT
>Ga0209416_1000890_pt1 | contig 25025 bp, 26 predicted proteins | sample RifGroF1_FD_184001 | JGI IMG/M metagenome (GOLD analysis project Ga0209416, IMG submission 184001) | Groundwater microbial communities from Rifle, Colorado, USA - Groundwater F1 (SPAdes) (version 2) | ecosystem: Environmental > Aquatic > Deep subsurface > Groundwater | place: Rifle, Colorado...
GGTGAAAGATATGAATAAAAAGAAAATCGATGTGGTTCCGTATGTAAATGTGCACAGCACCACACCTGACAAAGGTTTTGAGCAATTTACCGATACCCCAAGATATGCGACAGGTTACACGACATTGTTCCACACGTTAGGGTTTGTTCCTGAAACGCACATGTTGAAAATCTACAAAGAACGTGTGAAAGTTACCTATGAATTTATGGTTAGCACGATACTTTTTGCAGATACAAATTGGCAAAAAATCAAGCAAATGCGAAAAGACGCATTGAACGAATATCAAGCTGGAATGCAATATCCGATGGATTGGGCAATTGATTCAACCAAAGTGTCTTATATTGATTTTAAAGGCTATCAAGGTGGTTACAAACCAAGCGATATTTCAGGAAAAGACCGATTGTTTTACGATAAAAGCAAACCGTTTACCAAGAAAATTCCGTTTTATGGGAATTATAAACCTACGAAATTCGTAAATATTCCAAAAGCATATATTATTCCGCAATCGCAATGGCAAGTATTGGATATTTTAAAATTGAACAATATCAATGCGCATCGTCTTCAAAAAGATACGATTATTGAAGTAGAATCGTATAAAATTGAAAGTTATCAAACCTCAAAATCACCATACGAAGGACATTACGCACATTACAATACAAAAGTTTCCAAATCAACTCAAAAAGTAAAATTTTCTATGGGCGATTATGTGTTTTACACGAATCAACCAGGCGTGAAATATCTAGTTGAAACCCTAGAACCAGAAGCGGTGGATAGTTATTTTAATTGGAATTTTTTTGATACTATTTTACAACAAAAAGAATATTTTTCGAGTTATGTTTTTGAAGATTTAGCAAAAGAATTCTTAGACAAAAATCCAAAAATCAAAGCCGAATTAGAACAAAAGAAACAAAACGACAAAGCTTTCGCTGAAAACGGCGCAGCGCAATTGGATTGGGTGTACAGACAATCACCTTATTATGAGAAAGCGCATTTGCAGTATCCGGTGTATCGAATTAATTAAATAATATGGAAAAAAAAGTCTTTGAGAAAGCTTTCTCAGAAAGTTTAAACAAGAATTTCGATAATCATTCAAAATTTTTCGAATTTGAATTTTATACTTATCCTGAATTAGGCAGTTCTATTTTTGAAATTAATAAATGTTTGATTCTTGGATTTTATAGAGCCTCTATAACATTGACTAATAATGTATTGGAAAGAGTATTAAAATTAGCATTAATATATAACGAAGTTGGCATTGGTCCAAAGCCTGAAGAAAATTGGAATGAAATTTTTTCAAAACCAAATGAAAAATATACTTCAATGCCTTTGGGAAATTCTATTGAAAAATGTAAAAAAGAAAGCCTAATTTCAGAAGAAGAGAAAAAAATTTTATTTGACACAATTCGAGAACTTATGAGAAACGGTTTTTCTCATTCAGATCCAAGCAAAATTTTAAAAGATTTACCTGATGAATTTAAAGCATATCAATCTACTTTTTCAAATCCACAAGAAATAAAAGAAATCAATTTAAATCATAAAGTGATACCAATCTTTCAATCTATGCAGATGGATAACTTTGCTAAAGAAAATGCTTTTGAATATTTTAAGTTCATTTTTCAACTTATGAAAAACATTGACAATAGATTAAAAGCTAAATTCAATATTAAGTAACCATCTAATTTGAAAAACTGATTTTCTAATTAGATAAAATCAAACAACCTTCTCCGCTTCAAACAACAACTTAATATTCTCGTACGAGTTCTCCAATAAAAACTTAATATCCTTTGGATTCACCCATTCTACACGTTCAATACCTTCATCGGCTTGACCTTGCGGTGTGCCTTCGAATTTGGTACGCATTTCAAACCATTGGGTAATTTTTAGTTTATAGCGACCGTTTCTTTTGAAAATATGGTAAGTTCTTTGTAGTTTTTCGGTGATGGCTAAACCCGTAACACCCGTTTCTTCCTCTACTTCGCGCATAGCGGTTTCTTCAATGGTTTCGTTTTTTTCGGTGCCACCTTTTGGTAAATCCCATTTGCCATTTCGGAAAATAAAAAGCACATCGCCGTCTTTGTTGTAAACCAATCCACCACCTGCTTTTTCAACAGGTAATTTCGCACGAAGTGTTTTCATGATTAACTTTTCATCGGGATGATACAGAAACGCTTTCTGAATTTTATTCTGAAAAATTTTAACAATCAACTTCTTGATATCAACACTTTCCAATAAAAAAAGTTTGAAATCGGTCTCCTTTTGAACTTGATTTGTCAAAAAAAGTGGCTTATCGTTCACAAAAACTTTATACATTTGCAATATGATTTTTAACAACAACACAGCACAACAAACAGCCGAATTGCTTTTACAAATAAACGCAATTAAATTAAATTCTAAAAATCCTTTTACGTGGGCTTCAGGCTGGAAGTCTCCGATTTATTGTGACAACCGCATAATCCTTTCATTTCCAGCGGTTAGAAATTATATTCGCGATGAATTTGCCAAACATATTGAAGAAAAATTTGGTAAACCCGATGTAATTGCAGGCGTTGCAACAGGCGCAATTGGAATTGGTATACTTGTTGCAGAAGCAATGGGACTGCCCTTTGTATACGTTAGACCAGAACCAAAAAAACACGGAAGACAAAATCAAGTAGAAGGTTTCTTGCAAAAAGGACAAAACGTGGTAGTCGTAGAAGATTTAATTTCAACAGGCGGAAGCAGTTTGTTAGCCGTTGAAGCTTTACGGAACGAAGGTGCTAACATCAAAGGAATGGCAGCGATTTTTACGTATGGTTTTCCAGTTTCAAAGGAATGTTTTGAAGCAGCAAATTTAGATGTTTTCACGTTAAGTAATTACGAAAACTTATTACAAAAAGCAGTTGACAAACAATATGTTTCAGAAAACGAATTGGAAACGTTGAGTGCTTGGAACGCAAATCCAGCGGAGTGGAACGTAGAAGTTTAAACAAAAAAGATCAACAATAAATAAAAAATATATGAACTTAGAAAGTCCAAAAGTAAACGTAGCAAAATCGGCTGAATATTTATTCAACGCTTTGAATGACGTAAAGAATTTCGAAAAATTAATGCCTGAAAATATCGCAAAATTTGAAGTAATCGACGAAAATTGCTTTGAATTTGGTTTAAAAGGAATGCCTGAAATTAAATTGGTTAAAAAAGGTGGAACTCCAAATTCTCAAATTGTTTTAGGAGCGGCTTCAAGCAAATTACCTTTTACCTTAACTGGAAACTTAAACGCAATTGACGCTGACAACACAGAAGTTCAATTAGCTTTTGAAGGCGATTTCAACCCAATGATGGCAATGATGATCAAAGGACCAATCACAAAATTCATTGAGACATTGGCTCAGAATATGGGGAAACTGTAATTCTCTCATTTAAATAAAAATGAAAGTCCGTTTTAAAACGGACTTTTTTTATGCTGTTTTCAAAGCTTCAATTAACAAATCAATATCTTCTTTCGTATTAAAATGACTGAATGAGATTCTTAAACTTGGTTTTTTAGCTTCCTCTGGCGATAAAAACTCGGCCAAAACGTGTGATGGTTTGATGCTTCCGCTTTGGCAAGCGCTTCCGCGTGAAACGGCAATTCCTTTCATATCTAAAGTAAATAACAACATTGATGTCTTTTCTTCCGATAAAGGTAATTGCACGTTCAAAAGGTTGTAAAACGTGTTTTCTCCATTGATTTTTACATCTGGAAATATTTTTTTTAATTCCGAAAAGCAATAGTTTTTTAAATCGGAAATGTAATTGGTGTCATTTTTCAAATTCTCATAAGATAATTCTAAGGCTTTTGCCATGCCTACGACTTGATGAACAGCTTCGGTTCCGGCACGCATGCCTTTTTCTTGTTCGCCGCCAAAAATCATCGGTTGTAACATGGAATTCTTTTTCAAATAGGCAAACCCGATTCCTTTTGGACCATGAAATTTATGCGCAGAAGCTACTAAAAAGTCAATTCCTAACTCTTGCACATCTAAATTTGTTTTTCCAACAGATTGCACCGTATCGCAATGAAAAAGTGCTTTCGCATACTTGCATAAGTCCGAAACACGTTTGATGTCTAAAACAGTTCCTATTTCGTTATTTACGTGGATTAATGACACTAATGTTGGAACATCAGAATGTAATTTAGCAGCTAAATCTTGGTAATCGATGTTTCCGTTTGGTAAAATGATAATATATTCAACTTGAATTCCGAATTCCTTCGCTAAATGTTCGACTGTATGTAACGTAGCGTGATGCTCGATTTTAGTTGTGATAATGCGTTTGATACCCAAATCTTTCACAGCGCTGGTTAGAATCCAATTCGTAGCTTCTGTAGCGCTTGACGTAAAAATAATTTCTGAAGCTTGTGCATTTAGTAATTTAGCAATCGATTTTCGTGAAGATTCTAACAAAGTCTTGGCGCTTCTCCCAAAACTATGCGTTGAAGAAGGATTTCCAAAATCATTTTGAAGCACGTTCATCATCGCAGTAATAACTTCTGGATGAATAGGCGTGGTTGCGGCGTTATCTAAATACACTTTTTTCATGTCGCAAAGATACAAATCATTTTATTTTGGAAGTCTTAAATTCATTTCGTGCTGAAATTAACAAACTTTAGCAAATTAATAAATTAAAACCTTTATTTTTGTTGCATAAATTCGATGAATAAATGAAAAAACTTATAGTTTTAGTAGCCTCAGTTTTTATGCTACAAGCCTGTGATGACGGCGATATTACGTTAGAATCTTTCAATTTTGATACGGTAAACATTCAAGAATGCACTGATAATAATTTGATTTTCAAGATTAATGGAGACGAAATGTTGTTAATCAATATTCCTGAAGCAAGTTTTGCCAACGAAGAAACTCCCGATGGAAGTCCACGAATCGTTAATATTAGCTCAAGCAATCAAATCATTTACAGAATTTATTCTGGAACTGTAACTTCAAATAATATTTGCGCTACAATTCCGCCTGCAACTCCTGTTGTTCAAGACGAATGGAATGCTACTGGGGGAACAATTGAAATTATTACAGATGCGCTTTACGATGTAGATGGCATAACCGTTATTGGATATACACATAATATCAAATTTGTAAATGTGAACTTTTCAGGAAGTTCCAATTCGTTTAGTTTTACGGAATATAATTTTGGAAATTACGAAACGAACTAAGAATCCAAAACATAAAAATCAAAAGGACTATTCAAAATTGAGTAGTCCTTTTTTTATTTCTCGATGTAAAATTTTACTCCAAAATCTTACTTCACATTTTGTTTGATATAAACTTCTGTTGCTCCCAAACCATATTTTTGATAGTTCGCATCTTGGAATGAAATAGTGTCATAACGACCCAACATAAAGTCTAATTCCGCTTTCAAAACACCTTCACCAACACCGTGAATAAACACCACTTTAGGCATTCGATTTTTGATTGCAAAATCGAGTTGTCTTTTTGCTGTTTCCATTTGCAAAGTCAGAATATCATAGTTGCTCATTCCTCGTTTTGAAGGCACTAATTTTTCGATATGCAAATCAACTTCTAAGACAAATTCATCCTTACGAGAACGCTTTTCTTTGACAAAACTGCGCTTTTTTGGCTCTTCTTTATCTTTTAAAACAGAACCTAAACTTTGAGTAGAGAAAAAACCACTTAACTCATTGGAATTGTTTATTTTAACTAATTCGTTGACAAAAAATGTCATCACAAAATTATCAGTAGTTTCCACTGAAATTTCATTGTTTTGAACCTTAATTACTACTCCGGAAATGTCGTCATCTAAAACCGCTACCTTATCTCCTATTTCAAATTTCTGTGCCATTTTCTTCTTCGTTTTCTCCATCATTTTTAGATGGGATTTTCTTCATCAATTTAAATAATCCAAACATAAAAACAGCCATTGCTCCTATCATAATAAATCGATTTGGAGCTGGTTTTGATTGTTCGATCATAGCGAAAATTCCAACTGCTGCGAACATCAAAATGTATAAAAATTGCTTCATATTTTTTTCTCTTAAATAATACTTTTTTCTGGTTTCAAAAATAGTCTTTTTAAATTTAGTATTTGATTGTGAACTTTTTTTTGTAAACTTGTAAAACAAATCTGATAGCAAAAAGCGGTATGGAAGAACATATGTTGCCTTGTATGAACAAACAACTTTTTGGAGTTGAATGTCCGGGTTGTGGCACACAAAGAGCGATTGCTTTTTTATTAGAAGGAGAATTTTATGAAGCCTTTAAAATCTTTCCTGCTATTTACACTCTAGGTTTGTTTTTTATCCTTTTAAGTCTACACCTACTAGACAAGAAAAGAAATTATGCTAAATTAGTTATCGCTAGCTCTATTTTAAATGGAGCTGTAATTCTAATAGCTTATTTTATCAAAATTTATTTCAATACCGTAACCAATTAAACTTTATCAATATGGAAAATCAAAAATTACCTAATGCCACCGCAGTACTTATTCTGGGGATTTTTTCAATCTTAACTTGTTGTTGTTATGGAATTATTAGTATTATACTTGGAGCTATTGGATTAGTTTTAGCCAATAAAGATGCTAAACTATATGCCGAAAATCCGAGTGCATACACTAACTACAACAATTTGAAAATAGGTAAAATTCTAAGTATCATTGGAATTGCATTAGGAGTTATTTACTTAATTTATGTAATATTCTTATTCTCAACATTAGGAATGGAAGGCATTGAACAAATGCAACAAGAAATGATGAGAAGATACGGAGGACAATAAAACCAAAACATTAATCCACTTAAAAAGAACGCTATCAACAAGTTAGCGTTCTTTTTTTATTTAATAACAACTCATTAACAAATCGTTCACAACACTTTTTTTGAGTTTGGCACAGCAATTGGAAATACCTTATCAAGCAACCAGTTTTAGAAACGAGTTTTAAAATGAAGTTGCCCAACTTTTAAATTGTTGTATCATGAAAAAAATTACACTTTTAGTAGTAGCCAGTATCCTTCTGGTAGGGAACTTGGCTTTAGCGTCAGAAAACCCTGTTTTTTCTGACAACACAAACAGAAGAGGTCATTACATCGATTATAGAGATGCAGAGCCAATTATCTTCAAAGAACGCGGAATTGAGTTTATGTTGTTTCCAAATGGAGAATTTGACTTCAATACAAGACCTTCAGGACCAAGATACCACGTAAACGGAACAAATGGTGCTCCCGGAACTAGAGGTTATTACGGACCTTCTGAAAGAGGAATCCGTGTAGAACACGATAACTTTGGTAGAGTAAGACGCGTAGGAAATGTTTACATCAACTACGACGCTTTTGGAAGAGTAAAACGTATTGGAACTATTTATATGAGCTATAACAGCTTTGCTGTAACTAAAGTAGGTAACATGCGAATTGTTTACGACAGAAGAGGACGAATTGTAGATGTATATGGTTTTATCAACCACGCTAACGGCGGATACAACTACAACCCTGGAACTCATTACTCAAGTGGAAACGGACATTATGATGATGACGATGATTACGGTGACGATTATAATGACGATGACTATTACTACTACAGAAAAGACGGTTCAAAAGCAAAAATGTCTGATGATGACGTAAAAGAAATCAAAAGAGAAACTTTAGAAATTAAAAGAAAATAAAAATTGGTTGGTTAAGTTTGTTTTTAAATCCTGCAGATTCTGGGAAGATGAAGCAGGATTTTTTATTTCAAAAATTTCTTAAAAACAGAATTCATCACAAAATTAATATCCGAAGAAATCTTTAAATAATAACTCAATCCTACATAAAACAAGGTCACTAAAATAGATTTTAGAATAATATTTACAAAAGGATGAAAACTGAAATCCCAATAATAAAACACTCCAAAACTTACTATTGTTAGAACCAAAGCTACAAGTGTATTTTTAGTAAACGGAAATAGCTTCATTTTAAGCACCACAAAAAGTAATTTAGCTAAACTGTATAGTGTAATCGAAATTAACGTTGCAATTGCAGCTCCATTCAAGCCATAAAGTGGAATGAATATCATATTTAATGAAACCGTAAGAAAAACAAGAAACAATCCCAAAAACAAAACCGCTTGATAATATTTTGAGTTGAAAATTATAGCATTGTTGTTTCCTAAAACCAAATCGAAATACTTCGAAATTCCAATAAAGAAGACCACAGCAATTCCTTCGCTATAACCTGTTGGTAAAACACTATACAATTCATTTATGTTGACCAAAATCCCAACTAAAATCAAACCTCCAATAACTTGTAGCGTAATCGAAGACTTTTTGTACAATTCATTTAATTCCTCATGTTTATTTTCACTCATCAATTTAGCCGTAATGGGATACGTAATTTGATGCATCGCACGACTTGGTACCGCAATCACCGTAGCAATAAAAATAGCAACCGAATAAAAAGCAATATTATCAATATTGATGTAAAAATTCAGCATGAATTTATCAACATCTAATAGCATATTTGCTACACTTCCTGATAAAATAATAAAGAAACAATAGATTAAAACGGCTTTTGCATTATCAGGAAAAACCAAATTAAATCGGGGTGTTTTGACTTTCATCGCATATAAAAACATAGCTAAAAGCGATAAAAAGTAAATCCCCATCAGGGCAAAAACGAATTGCTGAGGCGAAATCACATCAAAATAAACCGCAAATAAAAAGATAGAAATCAGAATGCGAAGCAAAACTTCTTTCACAAAACTGCCGTAAACCGATTGCAAATGTACTTTTACCCAAGCATAAAAAATCTCAAAATATCCCATACAAAGTCCAATTACTGGAATTTGCCATACATAATCGAATACAATTGGGTTTTTCTGCGATAATAATTCCGCTATTTGATTATAACCAAAATAACCAATCAAACTTATCGGAAGAATTATCAGTAAAGGCAAAACCAAAACAAAGGTTAGGAATTGCGATTTTTTCTCTTCGGTTTCGTATTCGTTGTAGAATTTTACCAACGTATTGTGCACGCCAAAAGCCATCAAAGGCATCATGATATTGGCTGCCGACAAAATAAATCCGACCAAACCATAAAACGTATCACCCAGAAATTGTCCGTACATAAACAACGTGTTAATAGCGCCAATTCCAAAACCAATATAGGTAATGATGGTGTTTCTAATCGATTGTTTGATGACAATTCCCATGTTTGAAGTATAAATTTAGAATTTAGAATTCAGAAGTTTAGCCAATTTCTCAGTCAATGATTTTCTGCTGTATTGTTGTAAACCAACTGGATATACTTTTAAATTATTTTGTTGATATTGTTCAAAACAAGTTAGAATTTGTGCTTTTAATGCTTCTAATTCGTCATATTTGAAGAAAGTTCCCGTATTGGTTTCTTTAATGATTTGAGCAAAATCAGCATGTTCTGGTCCAATGGCGATAATTGGTCGCTCTGAAATCATATATTCGAATAATTTTCCAGGAATAATGCATTTGGTTTCTTCTGAATCAATTTCGATAAGCAACAACACTTGTGAACTTCGTTGTTCAATTATGGCTTCATCGTGTGGCAAATAACCTAAATGATTCACATATTTCTCCAACTTAAATTCTTTTAAAGCCTGAAGCACCTCAGCACTCACCGCTCCTATTAACTTTAATTGAAATTGTTTTTTGAATTCGGGATTTTCTTTGGTTAATTCTTTCAACGCTTTCCACAAAATTCTTGGATTTCTTGCCGATAAAAACGAACCAATGTGCGCCAAAGTAAATTTTTCATCCAAAGGTTTTTTATTCACTTTTTCCACATCATAGCCATTAGTAATCACTTCAATTGGTTTTGAAGTAATTGCTTCAAATTCAGTTTTTGTGGTGGGAGACGTTACTAAAAGTTGGTCACAAGTCGTCATGACTTCTTTTTCCAAATTTTTATGCTTTTTGGCTGCCCACGAACTCAATTTTAATTGTTTGTGATAGCCAATCGTTGTCCAAGGATCACGAAAATCGGCCAACCAAGTGATATTAAGTTCTTTTTTCAATTGCAAACCAATCAAATGCAAACTATGCGGCGGACCAGTTGTAATTATAGTATCAATTTGATTTTCTTGAAGGTATTTTTTTAGAAATTTAACCGAAGGTTTTACCCAAAATACTCGCGCATCTGGAATAAAAACGTTACCACGAATCCAAAGCATTGCTTTTTCTACAAACGATTGTTTTTTTTGATTTGGAATAATCCCTGAACTGATTTTTTTAGTCTTATTTTTCGAAAAAACTGAAGCCAATCCGTAAGGTTCAAAAATCGGTTGTTTGATGATAACTGCTTTATCTGAAACTTCACTTAACAATTTCTCATCTAGCAACGGATACGTTGGATTTTCGGGAATATAAACGTGAGGTTCTATATTAAAATCGGGTAAATATTTAACAAATTTCAACCAACGCTGTACTCCTGGCCCTCCTGCTGGTGGCCAGTAATACGAAATGATAAGTATTTTTTTGGTTGGTTGCAAGTTGAAAGTTTATTGTACTGATTTCTTTTTCTTGTTATCAAAATAAACTCCAGCTCCAATCAATAAAAGCATTCCAATAGAACTCATTAGTGCTATGTTACTTCCTGTTTTTACAACTTCTGGTTCAAATTTGAATTCGATAGTATGTTTTCCTGCTGGAATTTGTAGTCCTCTTAAAACGTAGTTTACATTTAAAATTTCAGCGTCTTTTCCATCAATTGTAGCTTTCCAACCGTTTTGATAATACATTTCAGAGAAAACGGCAAAGCCTTCATTACTATTATTTGAAACATATTTTAAATGGTTTGGTTTATAGGAAACTAAACTTATTGATGAAATAGAATCTTTTTCATATTCTAAATTTGAAATAGGAAGTGCAGGTGCTTTTAAATATTTTGTGGCATCAATAGTTCTAAAAATAGCCACTCTTTTTGTATCCAAAGTATCCAACGCTTTCATTTCTTCATTGGCAGACTTTACTAGCTTAACTTTCTCCACAAACCAAGCATTTCCATTGGCTGCTGGATTGGCTAAAGCTAATTTTTGGCCGTTTTCATCGGATTGAATGACATATTTTACGTTTAACATGTTTAGTACACGAACGTTGTTTTTAGCAATTTGGTAGTCAAACAATTGTTGCATTTTTCTTGGTTTCGCGGCATGATAACCACCAATTGATTTGTGGAAATACGATGTTCTAGCGTTACTCATTCCTCCTTCTACTTCAAAAACTCTGAAATGCGTGGTATCGGCTAAAATTCTTTGATCGGCTTCTGTTGGTTCAAATGGCATATCTACTTCACGAGCACTTCTAAACTGGTCTGGATTGTTGCTTACATAACGTTTGTCTACCATGAACAAATCAAAAACCATTAAAACTCCAACTATAATAATCGCTGTAGTTTCTTTCATCAGGTTTTTCACGAAAAGAAATAAAACAGTAAAAGTAAGTCCTACAAACAACATCGAACGCAATACATCAGAAGTGTACAAAGTAGCTCTATCTATTTTTAACGTTCTAATGAAATCATCGCCATACGCTTGTGCATACATCGCATCGTTTGCAGAAGAAAAAGTAAACATTCCTTTAATCAAGAATAAAACCACTAAAAGTCCGAAAGTGATAGCTCCAGATTTCCAAAGAGCGTTCCATTTTGCTTTTTCATCTTGTTTGAAAAATTGGTATAATCCAATAATTGCTAAAGCTGGCACACACAATTCTAAAATCACTTGGATAGAAGAAACCGCTCTAAATTTGTCGTATAATGGAACATAATTGATGAAGAAATCGGTTAAAACACTGAAATTCTTACCCCAAGAAAGTAATAATGAAAATACAGCTCCAGCTAAAAATAAATATTTGATGTTTCGCTTTTCAACAAAAAATGCCATTACAAATAAGAAAAACACCACTACTCCAATATACGCAGGTGCTGCAACAATAGGCTGAGCTCCCCAATATGCCGGTGCGTGTTCTACAAAACCTTGAACTTGGTCAGCCGGATAGCCTTGTGCTACAAAATTTTGATAGGTTTCTGATTCAATTCCTAAATTTTCATTGTTAGAACCTCCGAAAAGTCCAGGTGCGATTAAGTTTAAACTTTCTGCAACTCCGTAGCTGTATTCGGTGATATATTCATACGACATAGCGTTGCTATCCGTCTTTAGAGAACCATCTGGATTGAAGGTTAATTCGCTATTATTACGTGTCGAAAACTTAGCATATTCTGAAGTCGCCATTAAGTTGGTTGCATTCGCTCCGATGGCTAAAATTCCAGCAATAGCAAATATTCCAATAACTTTTCCTAAATCTTTGAATTCTTTATTTTTAATTGCAATAACCACATAATAAACAGCAATAATCGCTAATAACAATAATAAATAATACGTCATTTGGAAGTGATTCGCATTAATTTCTAATGCAGCCGCCACCATAGTTAGTAAACCTCCTAAAATATATTTTCGTTGGAATACCAATAAAACCCCTGCAACAACCATTGGCATGTAAGCGATGGCATGCGCCTTAGCATTGTGTCCAACTCCTAAAATGATAATCAAATACGTAGATAATCCAAATGCTAACGCTCCAAAAAACGCTTTTAATGGATCTACTTTTAACACCATCAACAACACATAAAACCCTAAGAAATAAAGGAATAAATAATCCGCAGGACGTGGTAAAAATCGTAACGCATCATCAAGCGTTCCAATAACATCGTTTGGATATTTTGCTCCTAATTGATAGGTTGGCATTCCTCCAAAAGCACTATTGGTCCAAAAAGGTTCTTCTCCTGTTTCTTTTCGGAAATCAATTTGTTCTTTAGCCATTCCGGTATATTGAACAATATCGGATTGAAAAATTTTATTTCCTTGTAAAACTGGATAAAAATAAATCAGGGAAACCAAAATAAATCCTACTAAAACCAATAAATGGGGATATAATGCTTTGATGTTTTTCATAAGTAGTAAATAATGAATATAAGGCGCTAAAGTAATTAAAAAAAGGATATCGTTAAAATATCCTTGGGAGTAATCTTGTTCAACTAACAATTATTTCACTTCTTCATAATCGATGTATTCACCCACTTCCTTCTTAGGTTTTGGGGTTGGAGCGCTTGCCTGAGAAGTTCTATTTTGTTGTTCTTGTTGTTGTCTATATTGTTCCTGCATTTTTTCTTGCATCTTATTCACCGCTTTTTGCATTAAAATAGGGGCAAAAATTCGCATTAAAAACTTAAACAGATAATAAAACAGAATAATATAAAATATAACTTTTATAGTTCCTGTAAGTGAAGCCATTTCCATGCTAATAAAATTTAAAATTCAAAAATACAGATATTGGTTGGTAAAACTTCAAATTTGTTTCTTAAAATTATGATAAAATAACTATTTTTGGACATAAATCATTTTTTATGAAATCTATTCAAACACTTTTTATTCTAATTTTAGGAATTATGTCTCAAATTTCATTTGGACAATTTACAGATGAAATCAACTCTAATCGTCCAGGAAAATCGATGATGGCATTTGCTGTTGGAAAAAAAATTATTCAAACCGAAGCTGGCGTAACTTATGTCTCAGAAGATCATAGTCTTTTAGATTATGAGGCAAAAGGCTTTATGGGAGAATTAGCTATCCGCTATGGCGTTTGGAAAGAAGAACTAGAAGTTATAGCTGAAATTCAATATCAAAATGACAAACTTACTTCTGGTGCATTTGAAGAAAAAAGAAGTGGTTTCAAACAATTGACATTAGGAGCCAAGTATTTGATTTATGATCCGTTTAAAAATTACGAAGAAAAACCAAATTTATACAGTTGGAAAGCAAATAAAAAGTTCAAATGGAGACAATTTATTCCAGCTTTTGCAATGTATGCAGGTGCTAACTTTGCTGTAGGAGAAACACCATTTAATTATGCTCCAGCCAACATTGAAGAACCTTCCTTTAGTCCGAAAGTAACAGCGATTGCTCAGAATCACTTTGGCGGAAGATGGGTTTTAGTTACCAACTTAACGTATGATAAAATTGGAACTGATTTTGCTTCCATTAACTACATCCTTACCTTAACAAGAGGATTCAATGCGCAATGGTCGGGATTCATTGAAAACCAAGGTTATATGGGTGATTATTACAGTGATGGTGTTTTTAGAATTGGTGCAGCCTTTTTGTTTGACAAACACATGCAAGTTGATGCTTCTCTTGGAAAAAACCTAAAAAACACTCCTGGAATCTTAAATGCTGGAATTGGTTTTTCATGGCGTTTTGCCGATCAATATCAAGAAGTTCAAATTGCAAAACCTGGTACTGAAAGTAAGACCGATAAAAAAATGAAGAAAAAAGGCGAAAAAGAAGCGAAGAAAAGAAAAGATGCAGTAGAATAAAATGATAACAATTAAAGAAGCCCTTACCAAAAAAGAAATGAAAGATTACGTGATGTTTTCTTTCGAATTATACAAAAACAACCCGTACTGGATTCCGCCAATAATTGCAGAAGAATTAGAAACTTTTGACAAAACAAAAAATCCAGCTCTTCAAACAGCTGAAGCTCATTTTTATTTAGCTTACAAAGACAACAAAATTGTTGGTAAAATTGCTGCAATTATCAATTGGGAAGAAGTCAACCTTTTAGGAAAAAGAAAAGCTCGTTTTGGTTGGTTTGATGCTATTGATGATATTGAAGTTACGAAAACTCTTTTAGATAAAGTTGAAGAATTAGGACGTAAACACAACATGGATCACATGGAAGGTCCTATGGGATTTTCTAATTTGGACAAAGTTGGTATTCTAAGCGAAGGCTTTGACCAAATGGGAAATATGATTACTTGGTACAGTTTACCTTATTATATTACCCATTTTGAACAACTTGGCTTAGTTAAAGAGAAAGAATATATTGAAAGTGATTTTTCTTTTAACGGTATTAATCCAGAACCGTTTCAAAAAGCAAGTGCGTTGATAAAAAAACGTTACGAACTGCGTAGCTTAAATTTCACAAAAACAAAAGACATTATGCCTTATGTAGACAAAATGTTTGATTTGTTTAATGAAACCTATGCAAAACTACAATCGTTTGTTCCTATAAATGATATTCAAAAAGAATATTTCAAAAAGAAATACATTGGTTTTATCAATCCCGAATTTATCAAATTTATTGTCGATAAAAATGATAATATGATTGCTTTTGCTATTGTGATGCCGGGTTTTGCTCAAGCACTTAAAAAAGCGAATGGTAAGCTATTTCCTTTCGGATTTTATCATTTACTACAAGCTCGAAAACATTCAAAAGAGATTGTTTTTTATTTAATTGGTATAACACCAGAATATCAAAGTAAAGGCGTTACCGCAATTGTTTTTGACGAATATTATAAAGTTTGTTTAGCAAAAGGAATTGAAACTTGCATAAGAACTCCCGAATTAGAAGAAAACCATGCGATTCATAATTTATGGAAGCATTTTAATTCGAAAATTAATAAAAGAAGAAGAACGTATAAAAAAGAGTTATAAAAAAAGGGATTCAATTTGAATCCCTTTTTTTATATTCTGAATAAATATTACTCTACATTTTGAACACTTGCTTCTGCAATTTTAGCATATGTTCCGTTTACTAATTTCTCACGAATTGCTTCAAAAGCTGTTAGTGTTTCATTAATATCATCAATTGTATGCGAAGCTGTAGGAATCATTCTCAATAAAATTATCCCTTTTGGAATTACTGGATAAACCACGATAGAAAGGAAAATTCCGTAGTTTTCACGTAAATCGTTTACCATTATCATCGCTTCTGGAATAGAACCTTCTAAATAAACTGGTGTAATACATGTATTTGTATCTCCAATATTAAATCCTTTTTCTTTTAATCCGCTTTGTAATGCATTTACGTTTTCCCATAATTTATCTTTAATTTCAGATGAATTACGCAATAACTCTAAACGTTTTAATGACCCAATAGTTTGAATCATTGGCAACGCTTTAGCAAACATTTGTGAACGTAAGTTGTATTTTAAATAATCGATAATATCTTTATCTGCCGCTACAAAAGCTCCAATGTTTGCCATTGATTTTGCAAAAGTTGAAAAATAAACGTCAATTCCGTCCTGACAACCTTGCTCTTCTCCTGCTCCTGCTCCTGTTTTACCAAGTGTTCCAAAACCGTGTGCATCGTCAACTAATAAACGGAAATTGTATTTTTTCTTCATTTCTACAACTTCTTTCAACTTTCCTTGTTGACCACGCATTCCAAAAACACCTTCGGTAATGAATAAAATTCCTCCACCTGTTTCAGTTGCCATTTTAGTAGCACGTTGCAGGTTTTTTTCCATACTTTCAAGATCGTTGTGCTTGTAGGTAAAACGTTTTCCCATGTGTAAACGAACACCATCAATAATACAAGCATGCGAATCTACATCGTAAACAATAATATCGTTTTTAGTAACCAAAGCGTCAATAATAGACACCATTCCTTGGTAACCAAAGTTTAACAAATAAGCCGATTCTTTCATTACGAAAGCAGCTAATTCTTGTTCCAATTGTTCGTGATATTTTGTGTGACCACTCATCATACGAGCACCCATTGGGTAAGCTGCACCAAATTGAATTGCTGCTTCTGTATCTGCTTTACGTACTTCTGGATGATTAGCTAATCCTAAATAGTCATTTAAACTCCAGTTTAAAATATTTTTCCCTTGAAATTGCATTCTCGGACCTAATTCTCCTTCTAATTTAGGGAATACAAAATATCCTTCTGCTTGTGAAGCCCATTTTCCTAATGGACCTTTATTGTTCTGAATTCTTTCGAATAAATCTTTTACCATAATATATAGGTGTTTAAAACGAAGCAAAAGTAAAAAGAAAAATACTTTTATTATAATTTATTTTGATTAGAAAAAAAATTATAGAAATAATAGTTCATAATCGAATTATTGGTCATACATTTGCACCGAACGACACAGAAATGTGGTTACACGTTCACCGTAAAAGTCGATCGCTCCAGATCGGCTTTTATACTTTATAGACGTTTCGTACTTTTACATTTCTAAATTACCTTTCATGAAACTCGTATTTGCATCCAATAACAAAAATAAAATTCAGGAAATTCAGGCTTTAGTTCCAAATACCATTCAAATTGTAAGTTTGGAAGACATTGGTTGCACCGAAGACATCCCTGAAACAGCCGATACCATTGAAGGAAATGCGATTTTAAAAGCTAATTACGTTTCCGAGAAATATGGTTACGATTGTTTTGCTGATGATACGGGTTTAGAAGTCGAAGCTTTAAATGGTGCTCCTGGAGTTTATTCCGCTCGTTATGCTGGCGAACAAAAAGATGCAAATGACAATATGGATAAACTTTTATCGGAATTAAAAGATAAATCGAATCGAAAAGCCAACTTCAAAACGGTGATTGCGTTAAATCTGAACGGAAAACAAAACTTATTTACCGGAATCATCAACGGAAAAATCATTGAAGAAAAAATTGGAACAAACGGTTTTGGCTACGACCCTATTTTTGTAGCTGACGGTTTTGATAAAACTTTTGCCGAATTAAGTATGGAAGAAAAGTCAACCATCAGTCACAGAGGAATTGCGGTAAAAGAACTTATTCTTTTCTTACAAAAATTGTCCCAATAGGCAAACTCCAATTGTATTTGAAAGCAATCAATCGAAACGAAATAATAAAAATCGCTACGATTAGCGAAATAATATCACTTTGTATTTGTAATTCTTGTAAAAGAAAAAACAGAATTCCACCCGCAATACAAAGCGTGGCATAAATTTCTTTTCGGAATAAAACGGGAATTTCATTACATAAAATATCGCGGATAACACCTCCAAAAGTAGCCGTTATAGTGCCTAGAATCACACAAACAACAGGACTTAATCCAAACTCTAATCCTTTTTCTAAACCTATTAAGGTAAAAACGCCTAATCCAATCGTATCAAACAAAAACATCGATATACGCAAACGTTCTAAATAACGATTAAATATTATAGAAAGTAGAAAACCCGTAGTAATAATATAAACGTAATTAATATCCAACATCCACCCTACTGGTGTTCTTCCTATTAATACATCTCGAACTGTTCCTCCTCCTAAAGCGGTTACAAAAGCAATACAATAAACCCCAAACAAGTCTAACTTCTTGTAAATAGCAGTTAAAGCTCCTGAAATGGCAAATACTAATGTTCCAATAATGTCTAACAGTTCAAACATGGTTCTTATTTTGATACAAAAATACCTTACTTTCTAATTTTTCCATTGTAATTTGAGCAATAAAACATTTTTTATAAAATATGTGAAAAAGTCAAAAATCATAACAAATTGAAAATCAACACCTAACAAATTAGTTTATCTGATTTATAAAGCGTACCTTTGCACCCAATTTAAAATATTTTATGAATAAATTTGAACAATTAGGATTGAATGAGTCGCTACTGCTGGCGATTAAAGATCTAGGATTTGAGAATCCGTCAGAAGTACAAGAAAAAGCGATTCCAGTACTATTGGAACAAAACACAGATTTAGTTGCCCTAGCGCAAACAGGTACAGGGAAAACCGCAGCTTTTGGTTTCCCGCTAATTCAAAAAATTGATGCTGAGAATAGAAATACACAAGCATTAATTTTATCGCCAACACGTGAGTTATGCTTACAAATCACCAACGAGATTAAATTATACTCAAAGTACATAAAGGGGTTACATACAGTGGCTGTTTATGGTGGTGCAAGCATTACAGAACAAGCTAGAGAAGTTAAACGTGGTGCACAAATTATTGTGGCTACACCAGGTAGAATGCAAGACATGATTAACAGAGGTCTTGTTAACATTAAAAACATCGATTTTTGTATCTTAGATGAGGCAGATGAGATGTTAAATATGGGATTCTACGAAGACATTTGTTCCATTTTATCGGACACACCAGACGAGAAAAACACTTGGTTATTCTCTGCAACTATGCCTGCTGAAGTAGCGCGTATTGCAAAACAATTCATGTCGTCTCCAGTAGAAATTACTGTGGGAAGTAAAAATTCTGGTTCGGCTACCGTATCACACGAATATTATTGTGTGAATGCTCGTGACCGTTACGAAGCTTTAAAACGTTTAGCAGATGCAAACCCAGATATTTTCTCGGTTGTATTTTGTAGAACTAAAAGAGACACACAAGCGGTTGCTGAAAAACTTATCGAAGATGGTTACAACGCAGCGGCATTACACGGAGATTTATCGCAAGCACAACGTGATGGCGTAATGAAATCGTTTAGAGGTCGTCAAATTCAAATGTTGGTTGCAACAGACGTTGCGGCTCGTGGAATTGACGTTGACAACATTACTCACGTAGTAAATTATCAATTACCAGACGAAATTGAAACCTACAATCACCGTTCTGGAAGAACAGGTAGAGCTGGAAAATTAGGAACTTCTATCGTAATTATTACGAAAAGTGAAATCAGAAAAATACACTCAATTGAGCGTATTATCCAACAAAAATTCGAAGAAAAAACAATCCCATCTGGAATTGAAATCTGCGAAATCCAGTTATTACACTTAGCAAATAAGATTAAAGATACAGAAGTTGATCACGACATCGACACCTATTTACCCGCTATTAATGAAGTTTTAGATGGTTTATCTAAAGAAGAATTAATCAAGAAAATGGTTTCTGTTGAATTCAATAGATTCATCAACTATTACAAATCGAAACGTGATTTATCAGGTGAAAGAGGAAATGATAGAGAAAGAAGTTCTGAACCAAGAGAAATTAGAGCGGGTGATCCTGTTCGTTATTTCATCAATATTGGAGCAAGAGATGATTTCGATTGGATGCAATTAAAAGACTTTATCAAAGAAACTTTAGATTTAGGCAGAGATGACGTATTTAAAGTGGATGTAAAAGAAGGTTTCTCTTTCTTTAATACAGATGGTGAACACACTGACAAAGTAATGTCTGTTCTTAACGGATATGATATGAATGGTAGAAGAATCAACGTTGAAATTTCTAAAAATGATGGTGGCGGAAGACGTGACCACAATGGAAGAAGTTCTGGCGGAAGTTTTGGTGGTGGAAGACGCGAAGGTGGCTTTAACCGCGAAAGAAGTGGTTCTGCTCCAAGAAGAGAAGGTGGTAGAGATGGCGGTTTCCGTAGCGACAGAGGCTCAGCTCCTAAGAGAGAAGGTGGCTTCAGAGGCGAAAGAAGCGGTGAAAGAAGCAGTTCTGCTCCTAAAAGAGAAGGCGGATTTTCAGACAGAGCACCAAGACGTGCAGAAAGTAGTGGAGATTCTTCAAGACCAAGAAGACCAAGAAGAAGCTAACATTTTTCGTTAATTTTCTTATAAATTTATAGAAAACTACAAAATATCATCTTTAGATTCGTATTTTTGAATCAATAAATAAAGAATGAGATATTTTGTAGTTTTTCTTTTTGCCCTAATTTCTAATTTTTGTTTTTCGCAAGGCGATTCGCTTGTGACTAACTTAAAAGGTACTGTTATTCATAACGAAACAAAGCTTCCTATGGGTAATGTGCACGTCATAAACGCTTCGCGTGTAAAAGGAACAGTAACCAGCCCAAGTGGTACATTTGAAATTGGAGCCAAAGTAAATGACACTATATTATTTACCTATCTAGGTTACGAAACCGTAAAAGTAAAAGTAACTAACGACTGGATAAGACAAAATCCAACTAAAATTTATTTGACTGAAAAAGCGTATGTTTTAGACGAAGTAGTTGTTGCTAAATACAACTTAACCGGATTTGTTGAAGTAGATACACGATTAATTCCTGTTGCAGATGATTCTTACCGATATAGCATTTCAGGACTAAAAGCAGGTTATGAAGGTGGTGAATACAAACCAGGTGCGATTGCAAAAGTTTTAGGTTCAATTTCTAATCCAGCTGATTTACTCTATAATGTATTTGGGAAACGACCTAAGGAAATGAAAAAACTAAAAGAGATGAAAAAGGATGATACCGTCCGCAATCTTTTAGCTACAAAATTTGATCGTGAAACGTTGGCTGCTTTGTTGGAAATAAACAAAGATGATATTCCGTTAATTCTTCAAAACTGTAATTATTCAGAATATTTTATTCAAACTGCAAACGACTTACAAATCATGGACGCCATTAGTGCGTGTTATGAAGATTATAAAATCTTAAAGAAGAATAAATAATTTCAAATTCCTCTTCACTATTTGACAATTCAGTTGCTTTAAAATAGCGACGCTTAATAAAAATAGAATGAAAGCAACTCAATTATACAAAGATTTTTTTGAAAGCGAAAAATCAGGAGGATTAGTCTTAATTGCCTTTACCCTCATTTCCTTGCTCATTGCTAATTCTGTCTTCGGAAATTCATACATTCATTTGTGGGAAACGCAATTTGCAGGTCATAGTATTGAACATTGGATTAACGATGGATTAATGACGATTTTCTTTTTACTAATTGGTTTAGAATTAGAAAGAGAAATCTACAAAGGCGAATTATCGCACATAAAAGATGCTTTACTTCCGATTTTTGGCGCTTTAGGCGGAATGCTTGTTCCTGCATTAATTTTTTTACTATTTAATTTTGGAACAAACACACAATCTGGAGCTGGAATACCAATGGCAACCGATATTGCATTTGCCTTGGGAATTTTATCCTTATTAGGAAATAGAGTTCCTACCTCGTTAAAAATCTTCTTGACCGCCTTAGCAGTTATTGATGACTTAGGAGCCATAATAATTATTGCTGTTTTTTATACCAAAACGCTTTTGTGGGCTAATTTATTAATTGCATTAGGAATTTTTACTTTTTTACTGATTTTAAACCGATTAAAAGTCAACAATCTTATTCCATATTTAATTGGTGGCGTTATTATGTGGTATTTTATGCTGCATTCTGGAGTTCATGCTACAATTACTGGTGTTTTATTAGCTTTTGCAATTCCTTTTGGTGATGGTGGTGAAAAATCACCTTCTTATGTATTGCAACATTTTTTACACAAACCAGTAGCGTTTATTATCATGCCCATTTTTGCATTAGCCAATACTGCAATTGTAATTGGTTCTGATTTTAATAGTATTATATCCCAAAATTATAGCGTTGGAATTGCTTTAGGACTTATTATTGGAAAACCTTTAGGAATAATTACCATTTTGTTTTTAGCGATTAAACTAAAATTCTGCCAACTTCCGAATGAACTCAACTGGAAATCCATACTTGGTGTAGGTTTCTTAGCAGGAATTGGTTTCACGATGTCGATTTTCATCACGCTTTTGGCTTTTGAAGATGAAACCATCATTAATAATTCTAAATTTATAATCTTGCTTTCTTCCTTAATTGCTGGAATAATCGGATTTATAGCTTTAAAACTATCTTTAAAAGAAGTGCATCTAGAAGAATAGATTAGTTATTTGAATTCTCTTCATGAAACTTCTTTTCAATAAATTCGATATCTTTTATCGACTTGCGAGTCCAATCTAAACGTTTTTCTAAAACTTCATCATCAGTTAATTGCCAATGAATATCCGATTGTCGCAAACGATTTGTCACATCTTGAATAATAATCGCAGCAGAAACCGAAATATTCAAACTTTCGGTATAACCTACCATTGGTATTTTCAAAAATCCATCAGCTTGTTGCATTACTTCTTCCGACAAACCATCGCGCTCCGTTCCAAAAAATAAAGCAGAAGGTTTCGAAATATCAAATTCATGCAATAAACAAGAATCGTTATGTGGTGTAGTTGCTATTATTTGATAGCCTTTTCTTTTTAAATTAGTAATACAATCCTGAATGGAAGAAAAACGATTGATATCGACCCATTTTTCAGCTCCCATGGCAATTTCTTTGTCGATGCTTTTTCCAAATTTCTGCTCAATCACATTTAATTCCTGAATACCAAATACTTCGCAACTGCGCATCACAGCACTTGTATTATGCAATTGAAACACATCTTCCATCGCAATGGTAAAATGTTTCGTTCGGTTTTTTAACACTCTTAAAAAGCCTTCTTTTCTATTTTCGGTAATAAAACCTTCTAAATATGTTAACAAGTCTTGATTAAATTTCTCCATATCGCAAAAATAATACTACTTTTTTTATTATTTTAGACAAAAAAAGAAAATTGCATGACACAAGAAGAACTTTTACCCCTATTACTTAAAAAAGATGATAGGTCATTCACGCTACTCTACGATAATTATTCGAAGAGTTTGTACGGAATTATTTTCAATTTAATTAAAGACAAAGAAGAAGCCGAAGATGTGCTTCAAGAAGTTTTTGTTAAAATTTGGAAAAATATTGATACTTACAATACCTCAAAAGGCCGATTGTATACCTGGATGTTGAATATTGCTCGTAATTCTTCTATTGATAAATTACGTTCAAAAGGATTTAACAACAATCAAAAAAACTTATCTACCGATAATTTCGTACATATATTGGACGACAACTCGAAGGCCATCAATAAAATAGATGCGATTGGAATTAAAGAGTTTATCAAAAAACTGAAACCAAAGTGCATCCAACTAATTGATTTGTTGTTTTTTAAAGGGTACACCCAACAAGAAGCATCTGATGAGTTAGAGATTCCTTTAGGAACCGTGAAAACGCAGAACAGAAATTGTATGAATGAATTAAGACTAATGATCAATGAATAGTAGAGAATATATAGAATCAGGTATTTTAGAACTGTATGTATTTGGAAAACTTTCCGATGAAGAAATTGCGGAAGTCAACCAAATGGCAGCACAATATCCTGAAGTGAAAGAGGAAATTAAGGCTATTGAATCAGCAGTCATTAATTTGTCACACAGTGTAGCACCTCATTTATCGGCAACTAATTTCGAAAAAATCAGAGCCGAATTATTAGGAAGAAACAAAGTCGTAACTATGAAACCACGTTCCAATTGGTCACAATATACGGGTTGGGTGGCAGCCGCTGTATTAGTTGTTGGTTTCGGACTTCAATTTTATAAATTAAACCAAACGAATGAAACCTTGAATAACGTTTCTACACAAAAAGACTTATTACAAGAATCAATTGTTGATTTAGAATTGAAGAAAAAAGAATCTGAAGAAGTTTTAGCAATTTTAAGAGATACAAGTAATATTGCCGTTGCTTTAGCTGGACAACAAGTAGCTCCTAATGCATATGCAAAAGCATATTACAACAAAAACACAAAAGAAGTATACATTGATGCTTCTGGATTACCAACTCCTCCTGAAGGAATGGTATACCAAGTTTGGGCATTAAAATTAGAACCTGTTTTAACCCCTACAAGTATCGGATTGCTTGATTCATATGCTACAAGTACTACAAAAGTAATTAAAGTAGAAAACGCAAACGAAGCACAAGCCTTCGGAATTACATTAGAACCTGCGGGAGGAAGTGCTGGACCAACAATGGAACAACTCTATACCTTAGGAAAAGTATAATACTCAAATGCGTCTTTAAGGCGCATTTGCTTTTTAAAATTGCAAAAGAAAAATGAAAAAAATTGTAGTACTAACAGGTGCTGGAATTAGCGCCGAAAGCGGCATCAAAACTTTCCGTGATGCTGATGGCTTGTGGGAAGGTCACGATATAATGGAAGTAGCTTCGCCCATCGGTTGGAGAAAAAATGCTGAATTAGTATTGGATTTTTACAACAAAAGAAGAGCCCAACTTTTAACCGTAAAACCCAATAAAGCACACGAAATTTTAGCCGAATTAGAAGAACATTTCGATATTCACATCATAACACAAAACGTAGACGATTTACACGAAAGAGCAGGAAGTAACAAAGTTGTGCATTTGCATGGCGAATTATTAAAGGCACGAAGCATTTTAAACGAAGATTTCGTAATCGATTGGAAACACGATTTAAATTTGGGTGATTTAGATTTGGAAGGCAATCAATTGCGACCACATATTGTTTGGTTTGGCGAAGATGTTCCCATGATTGAGCACGCTATTGATATTGTAGAAACCGCTGATATTTTGATTATAATCGGAACTTCTTTACAAGTTTACCCTGCTGCTGGATTAATGAATTATGTAGACCAAAACGTTCCTGTTTATTACATCG
>Ga0209416_1000893_pt1 | contig 24990 bp, 26 predicted proteins | sample RifGroF1_FD_184001 | JGI IMG/M metagenome (GOLD analysis project Ga0209416, IMG submission 184001) | Groundwater microbial communities from Rifle, Colorado, USA - Groundwater F1 (SPAdes) (version 2) | ecosystem: Environmental > Aquatic > Deep subsurface > Groundwater | place: Rifle, Colorado...
TTTTTCCTCATCATTGTCGAATTCGACTTTGTTGAGAGAAGATATGGCTTTTAGAAGAGCGACACCGCCACCGGGGAGAATCCCCTCTTCAACAGCGGCTTTGGTAGCATCGATGGCATCTTTAACCCTTTCGAGACGTTCTTTCATTTCAACTTCGGTAGCACCACCGACTTGTAAGACAATGGCACCGCCAGCTAATTTGGCTATTCTTTCGGCCATTTTTTCTTTATCATAGTCGGAATCGGATAACTCCATCTGAGTTTTAAGTTGTTTGACTCTGGATTTTATTTCTGCCTCAGAACCCATGCCTCCGAGGATACGGGTTTTGTCTTTATCGGAAACGACTGAATCGGCCTGGCCACAATATTGAGTGGGTTCAATGGTATCGAATTTGATGCCAAGATCTTCGGAAATTACCTGACCTCCGGTAAGAACGGCAATGTCTTCGAGCATGGCTTTTCGACGATCACCAAAGCCAGGAGCTTTGACGGCCAGAACGTTGAAAGTACCACGAAGTTTGTTGACAACCAGAGTGGCCAAAGCTTCGCCGTCAATATCTTCGGCGATAATGACAAAATTTTTGGTTAATTTAACCAATTTTTCCAAAAAAGGAAGAATGTCTTGAATTGAGCTGATTTTTTTGTCGGTAATCACGATGTAGGGATGCTCGATGGTGGCCTCCATAGTTTCGGTATTAGTGGCAAAATAGGCAGAAAGAAAACCGTTTTCAAATTCCATACCACTGGTTTCTTTAGTTTCCAACTCTAATCCTTTACCTTCTTCGGCAGTAATAAGACCATCTTTACCAACTTTAACCACAGCATCGGCAATAATCTTACCGATAGACGAATCACCGGCAGAAATTGTTGCTACCTGTTCGATGGAACTTTTATCACTAATTTTGATGTCTTTTTTCATAGTATCTAAGCTAGCCAAAATTGCTTTTAGACCTTTTTCCAAGCCTTTTCGAATCAGCATGGGATTGGATCCGGAGGTTACGACCTGCATACCCTTGTTGGCAATAGCCTGGGCTAAAACAGTGGCGGTAGTAGTACCATCACCGGCTGAGTCGTTGGTTTTGGAGGCAGCTTCCTTTAAAAGTTGGGCTCCAATATTTTCATACGGGTCTTCGAGGTCGATTTCCTTGGCGACAGTAACACCATCGTGAATTACGGTGGGTCCGCCAAATTTTTTGTCGATGGCGACGTTTCGGCCTTTGGGACCGAGGGTAGTGGAAACTGCGTTGGCTAAAATATTAATACCATTTAAGAGAGATTGACGGGCATCAGCCCCGAATTTTAGTTGTTTTGCCATAAGTTAGATTTTTTTAATTTAAATAATAATTTATAAGATAAGATGAAAGATCCTGAAACGAGTTCAGGATGACAATTTGTAATTTATTTTATAGTGGCCATGACGTCTTCGAATTTAAGGATCAAAAGATCCTGATCGCCATCTTTGTATTCTTTTCCACCCCATTCTCGGTAAATAACGGTATCTTTGAGTTTACAGGGAGCAGATTTTTTGGTGCCATAATCAGAAATAAAATCCTGACCTATGGCAAGAACCGTCCCTTGTTGAGGTTTATCTTCGTGGCTATCGGGTAAAACGATACCGGAGTCAGTGGTTTTTTCTTTTTTTTGAGGCTTGACTAAAATATAACCAGGGGCAGGAGTGATATTTGAGGTTGACATATATTATTTTATTATTAATGAATAAAGATCCTCTGCCAATGGCAGATGTCGGGTTTGACATAGCAGTCAAACTTTTGGACTGCTAATATTGTAATGACAAATACTAAAAACGTCAAGGGTTTTGTCTGAGATATAATAAGTTAAATGAAATTGAAGTTGGTTAAGACAGTAATTGGTAAACATAAATTAGTATGTAATTATTTGCCGGAAGATAGGTATATTGGTCAAAGGATAGCATTGGGAAAGTATGAACCTTATTTGAGCAGACTGATGTTGGAGCAAATAAAAGAAGGAGATGTGGTAATCGATGTTGGAGCAAACATCGGATATTACAGTATGTTATTTTCAAAAAAAGTCGGAGAGAAAGGTAGAATTTATGCCTTTGAACCGGATAAAACAAACTATGAGATATTAGTAAAAAACATTCGTGAAAATAAGTTGAAAAATGTGAAAGTAATTAAGGGAGCTTTGGGAAGTAAAAATTCCATAAAGACTATGTTTAAATCGGCGGATAATTTGGGTGACCACAGATTGTTTAGTGATAAGCTGGCAATTTCAGGTTATGAAAAAATAAAAGTTTACAATTTGGATAATTATTTGAAAAAGCGAAAAGAAAAAAGAAAGATTAATTTAATTAAAATTGATACGCAGGGATGGGAGCCGGAAGTAATGTTGGGGGCGAAAAAAACTATTGAAAAATTTAGACCGACAATATTTTTTGAATATTGGCCATGGGCTTATAAGATGGCAGGTTTGAATAAAACCAAAATGATGGCTTTTTTGAGAAAGATTTATGGACAGATAAATTTTATAGAGGAATATATTCAGGTATATTTTCCGATTAAAACCGGAAAATTGGATCAACAATTTGCTGATAATAATGAAAAGTTATATGGTAATTTGTGGGTTAAGGGAGAAATTGACTGGAAATACTGGAGAGGCTCGGTAAAAGATTTTTGGCTAAAGAAGATGATGAAAAGAATTTTAGGAAAACCACAAACATAGGTAATTTGATATATTTAGTTATGTCGAAAATAAAATCAATAAAGGCCAGAGAAATTTTAGCATCAGGGGGGACTCCGAGTGTGGAGGCGGAAGTAGAATTAGAATCGGGAGTAGTGGAAAAGGCATCGGTAAGTTTTGGAGTGTCGGCGGGGAAACATGAGGCGGCAGTAATTTTTGACGGAGATATGGACAGATATGGAGGTAAGGGAATGTTGAAAGCAGTAGAAAATATAGAAAATCAGATAGCAGCGGAAATATTGGGAATGGAAGTAACAGGACAGCGGGAGATAGATGAAAAAATGATCAAATTGGATAAGACGGAGGATAAATCAAATTTGGGAGGTAATGCAATTTTGGCGGTATCGATGGCAGTAGCAAGAGCAGCGGCCAAAGATGAAGGGATACCTCTTTATAAATATTTGGGACGAAAATTTGAAATTGATGGAAATGAGTGGATACTGCCAATACCAATGATGGTTATGATTGAGGGAGGAAAGCATGCAGTAAATACGACGGATATTCAGGAATATTTGTGTATGCCAAAAGGATTGGAAAGTGCAAAAGCGGCTATTGAGAGGAATCAGGAAATTTATAGCCAATTGGGTGAGGTACTGAAGAAAAATGGATTATCAACAAATGTGGGAAATGAGGGGGCTTATGCACCGGACGGAATTGAGAGTAATGAAATACCATTAAAATATTTGGTGGAAGCGATAGAAACATTGGGGTTAAAGCCGGGAGAAGATGCGGTTTTGGGAATAGATGCGGCGGCGAGTGAATTTTACAGAGAGGGAAAATATAACTTGGACAGAGACGGAGTAAGCATGGATGGAGAGAATTTAATTGAATATTGGCTGAAATGGATAGAAAAATATCCGATAGCGACGGTGGAAGATTTACTTTTTGAAGATGATTGGGAAAATTGGACAAAATTGACAGCGAGATTGCCTTCGGGAGTTTTGAATATCGGCGATGATTTGACGGCGACAAATAGTAAACGCTGGCAAAAGGCTATTGATACAAAAGCGGCTAATTCAATTTTAATTAAACTAAATCAGGCGGGAACAGTATCGGAGACAATGGATTGCTGTATTTTGGCTAAGGTTCACGGATTACCGACAATTCCTTCACACAGGGGCGGAGGCGAGACTGATGATACTTTTTTGGTGGATTTGGCAGTGGCGGTGGGTTCGAAATATATTAAAGTCGGACCGACGAGAGGAGAGAGGGTGGTGAAATATAATAGATTGATGGAGATTGAGGAAGAAATGTTTTGATATAATAATTGTTATGGGAAGGTTGCCGAAGGGAGAATTTGGAGATTTTTCAAGGAGATATTTCCGACAGAGAGAAAGAATAATAATTGCTGAGGATGAACTAGAAACGCATTTCAGCTTGGTAGTGAGAATGGGAGGAGGGGAAAGGAGAATAGATACTCCGGGAGAGCTTACAGTGAGACATCACCAAGAAAAATTGAATACACTTGGAAGAAATGGAGATATGGGCGTGTTAGTGCGGACGGGATCGAATGAAGTGTTAGTGGGTGGACTATCGACGACTTTTGAATATCCACCAAAAGAAACAAACGAACAAGTAAAACAAAAGACATTAAGAGTGTTGGAAGCCGAATTTCCGGAAATCAGATTTACAGTAGAAGAAAATAATTTTTTATAATCTGTATTCGAAATATTGATCGTAAGGAATGGTATAATTTGATATGACAGAAGCAGACAGACAATGTTTGATGGCATTGGCAGAGAAATACGCAATGCAATTTTTAGAAAAAGGGAGAGTTGGTTGGGACGTACCCCACACTAGGACCGTAGTCCATTATGCGGAATTAATAACTAGATCTGAAAAGGTGGATTTGATGGTGGTTCCGACTGCAGCTTGGTTGCATGATATTGGTTATTACGGGCTTTTTGAAGGTGATTCGGGTAAATATGATGCGGTACAAGACAGGAAAGTCAGGCATATGATTGTAGGGGCGGAAATGGCAAGAAAATTTGTTGATGGGGAAGAAGTGGCGGAAATGTTGACACAAAGACAAAGGGACCGAGTGGTTCATTTGGTCTTGGTTCACGATAGAGTGGAAGAACTTGGTGATTTGGATGAAATAATCTTAATGGAAGCGGACACCTTGGGAGCGATTGATGTAAGAAGGGTAAAACCGACTTTTGACAAAGAAGGGAGGACTAGATACGTGGAAAGAGATTTGAATACACGGAGGGGACCAAGATTCAGGACTAGTTTGGGTAGAAAATTGTTAGCTGAGTTAATACCGAAATTTTTGGATTTTGAAGGGTAATAGAATTAGATTTTATATTCGAAATATTGATCGTAAGGGATTTTCCAGGAGGAGGCTTCGGACTCGGTGGATTTTTCCATAATTTTTCTAAATGCTCGGATGGAGTTGCCATGGGCTGAGATAACAATTGAGACGTTTTTACCGGAATATTTTGATTTTAAGTTTTTGATAAAATCCCCTACTCTAAGGGCAACATCTGCAAAACTTTCACCTTGAGGAGGGCGTTCGTCCCAAGAACGGTGCCATTTATCAAATTGTTTTTGGCCAAATTCGTTGATGATAGTCTGGTGAGAAAAACCGGACAATTTGCCATAATTTCGCTCTATAATTCGGTCATCTTTGTAAATCTGTTTGCATTCGGGATGTGATTTGAGAACCTGGCGGAGAGTGTCTTTGGAGCGGGAAAGACGGGAATGATAAGCTATATCGATTTTTTTGTCTTTGAGAAGCAGACTTAATTGCTTGGCTTGTTTGATGCCGGTGGGAGTTAGAGTTGAGTCTTTCCAGCCTGTAAAGATACGACCTTTGTTGTAGTGTGTTTGTCCGTGACGAAAGAGATATATTGTGGCCATAATCTATTGTATCAAGTAAAAGTTGAAAGAATTTTGATATACTTAGCCACTCACAAGGAAGGTTGCGGCGAATGGTAAGCCACGGGTTTGCTAAACCCGCGTCCGAAAGGGCATGTGGGTTCGACTCCCACACCTTCCGCATAAAATGTTCAATATTATATTTGCTACATTAAGTTTTTCCGCTGCAGTAGCTTCGGCCGTTGCCGCCTGGTATTCATATTCACTGTCGAAAAATATATATCTAGGAACCATTCACCAGATGTTTTTTAATATAATAAGTGTCCATACTTTAGATGAAAAAGGCGAAGCTAAACATATAGTAATGATATGTAATTTTTGTGAATACTTATGTGGATTGGTCAGGAAGAAAATAATTTCCAAAAAAGATGTAGATCAGTACCTTGAGGTTTTTGAAGAAAAACCATATGTTAGTTACGCAATTCAGAGGTATAAGGTAAATAAGAGAATTTTTCCATATTACGTTGAATGGTTAAAAAAAAATAATTTATTTGATTAATTTTTTTATTTTTAAGTAATTAAGATATAAAAAATAGATTGGTGATTAATGAGTGAAGGAATTAGTCAAAGATTGGGCATATTAAGTGGTAAACTGAGGGGTTATGAGAATGAGGAAGATTTAATTAAAATTGTTAAATAAAATAACTTATGGAAACTAAAAAAGAAGGAGAACAAAAAATCGTTCAAGATAAGGAAAATGATGATGAAAAGAAAAAACACGAGTTTTTTATATCGATACCAATAAGGGGTGCAAATTTGGTTAGGTCTTACCTAAAAATTGACGAAAATGGCTATAATTATGTGTCTCCTTTAGGACATTCAAATTCAAGAGATTATTACATCTACAGTGTTTTAGATGAGGTAGAAAAAGCCGGAATTTCATTGATGAATTATTCTGAATTTATCCTAGGAACAAAAGCAGAAATAAATGGTCACAAAAGCGATGATTCTAATAGACGCATGGAACGAAACATTTATTCAAGTATTGTTGATCAAATGTCGGTTTGGATTAGAAAATTGACTGAAATACTAGTTGAGGTTATTGGTTTTAAGAAAATCAATAATAATAATTATTTTAAACATTACATTCTGGTTCATGAGCTAACTAAGAACAATAGATTGAAAACAGATTTTAATTTTTATTTTTCTTGTAAGAACCGTAATATTGATTTTCAAATAGAAAACATAAAAACAGAAATTAGCGAAATACTAAAAACAATTGACCAAAGTAAATGTTGGTATGTAGACATCAAAAAGAAAACCGGATTGGCAACAAATAATTTATCCAATTTTGGAAAAAGACTACAAGAACTTCTACCTTCTTTTTCACCAGATCATAAGTTAACTATAGGTACATCGTATCAATCATATTCATCAGTAAGTGGTAATTTACATAACTCTATTGTAGACAAAGAGGTAGACATGAACATGGGAGATGTTGATGCATATTTCGGACAAATAGCAATTTTATCGGCCCACATTTTACTGGTATGTAAAGATTTGTTGGGTAAAAAACCAAAAAAGGGATTTCTTAGTCAAATAAATAGGGTTATTAAGAAAAACGATTTTCCTGGTGGTTTATTAATGAAGATAACCAATCCAAAAATTAAAGTTGGTGATTTTGTAATTGCCTATGGGGACATAGCTGAGGTTATTAAGGTTAATAAGAGTAAATTTGGCTATAAGTCTTTTAGAGTAAAATATCTTGGGAATCCACCTCTCCCAGGAATATCTGAGGATGAGTTTGCAGCAAGATATATCAAAATTTACAAAAGGAAAATAGACATTGTGCCAAAAATTAGAGAAATAATAATGCAAAACACTCCAAACTTTAAGGTAAATAATAAGAAAATTCTTGATTCTGTTAGAAAGACATTATTAGAATCATGGGAAGAAATGGGGTTTAAAGAAAGAGCTTATGGAAGGATTGACCTTGCCCAGAAGAAGCTTCAGGAGTTCATTGCTAAACATAATCCAAAACAAAATATACAATAAATTATTGTATATCAAACTACATCAATGTTTTAAGTTTTCTTTTTTATAGTGTCTTATTTGTCTTATTTAGCTACAAAAGGCTGGTAGAATAAGACAGTAGCAGTAGGGGTGTTATAGGGACAGAAAAGTTCCAGACCCTAATGCTCCGCCTACGTCCGCCGGAGCTAAAAAGCGGAGATGGATTATCAAAAGTTTTTAAGTTTTTTAAGTCTTGTGTAGTCAAGTGCAGTAAAAATGTATCTGACATTCACGTAAATGAACTTGTTTTTCAACAAGTTCATTTACCGTGTTGTTTCTCATTTGGTAACTAAGCACGTGTAGTGCTTGCTTTACCTGTTACTTCTTTTTCGAAGTTATGCAAACTTAATGCTGATGCAATACAAATTGTACCAACGATAAGTCCATGTACTCCAAGGATCCAAGTAAAGGTAAGACCTCCTGATACTGGATATCTTAATACGACATAGCCAGCAACAATTCCCAGTATTCCGGATGCGACTTCAAGAAGTCTCATTCCCGGATCGAATGTATCTGCAAATGCCGAAATAATGGCAAAAATACCTTCAATCATATAGGTAATTCCGACTGTGGCTACAAAAGTAGCCATGGTTAATACCGGATTTTTGAGTAAGTATACTCCGATTGCGATTTCAGCTATTCCTAAGATAAACGTTAGGAACCAGGCCCTTTTTTCAGTTATGGCTCCAATTGACATGAGAATATTCATCACACCAGAAACTAGAATATATGTTGCAAATAGTACCGCAAGCGATACAAATGTCATTCCGGGCCACACTACTGCAGCGATGCCGAAAAGCAACAAGGTTATTCCTCTTAGTAATAACATCCACCAAATATCATGAATAAATCCTTTCATTTTTTTTCACCTCCTTTTAAAAAATTTAAAAAATAACATTTATAAGACTTGGGATCTTCTGCATAGTGCTAAGCACTATGCAGCTTTGAACCCAATTCTTTTAAGGCATTAAAGCTTCTTTTGCAAGTTTTATTGAAGCTTGAAGTTTTTCACTTCTCACTTTTTTATCTGCCTTAACTTCAGCGATTCTTTTTTCAATCGTCGCTTTTTGCTTATCATCGGCATTTTTCAATTTAGCCTCTAAAGCATCAATTTTAGCTGCTGATTCAGTTTTAATTTTATTCAATTCTGAATTAGCTTTTTCTATATTTGATTCCAATCGCTTTTGAATCGACTTTATTGTATTTTTTGCCGCTGCTTTGGTCTCTGATCCTTTGTCTTTTAACTTGGTCTGTAATTCTTGTATTTCCATGTTAAAAGCTTCGGATTCAGCAAAAAGTTGATCTTCGATTACCTCAGACTTTGCTCGTCTGAAAATAATTCCATCAAACTGAGCCATCTTGGTATCGATTGGGGTAACCCATTCTTCATCGACTTCGGCTAGAACCACGGTCTTGCCGGGTAGTAGCACTTTTGAAACTTCATCGACGAAGTCAGCATTAACTCCCGCATCGCCTATGTCAAACATAGCTCCGGTTAAGCCACCGGCTGAAGAGCCTACTGCCATACCGACCGGTCCGCCTAAGGCTCCGACAACAGCTCCTGTCAACATGCCAACCGCAGTTCCAAGTGGACCTTGGTCTTCTGCCTGTCTGACAGTTACCTTGCCAGTGAAATCTTTTATCACGACCGCTGTTGCGTAAAGAGAAATATCTCCTTTTTTGTCGAGATCTTTTAGCGCATTCAGTCCTTCATACGCATCTTCTTCTGTATTAAAAGCAATAACTAACATTTTGTTCATTTTAATTCACCTCCTTTTTTAACTTTTTAATTTGTAACTTAATTAAGTTTAAATCTGGAAATTACCCGTCGCAGTGACGGTTAAGAGGTGAAGATAGTGATAATCATCACTAGTACATTAGGTGACAGACTTTATTTATTCTCGTAAAATACGTCAAACTCTTGTCGTAACTTTTGGGAATCTGTGATTGTAATTAAATGATTTTTCTCAGAAATTAAGTTTTTCTTTTTAAGTTTTTCTAATTCCCGGCTGGCCGTTTCCCGACTCATGTTAATTGAATGGGCAAAATCGTAATGTGTTAAAGGGACCTCAAGAGTTATTTTGTTCTCTTTTTGATTACCAAATACCATTGCCAGTCCCAAAAGATGTAACACTACCCGAGCATAGGCATTGGTATGCTCCAAATTTTCAATCCGTTGAGCCAGGGTGTTTACTACGTCTAACATTACGGCATGAATTTCCCTTGAAGCCTCAAGATCAGAAGTAATCAATGTGTCAAAATCCACTTTTGCTTTTCTGTGAAGTATCACCGGACTGATGGCCTCATAATAGTGTTTGCTTTCTTCATTTGGAGAATACTGCCAATGCCCGGGGAAGATACCTCCCGGCTGAAGGAAAAGAAAAATGTTTTCCGAACCATCCAGCGTAATGGAATATGCTTTAATAAAACCCTTTTCAACGTAATATATTCCGGAAGGAATATCTTCAGGCCGAATAATTATCTCTCCTTTTTTGTACCGATATTGAGGACCAGTTTTAAAGAAACTGGCAATCTTACCCGATGGTTTTGTCCACCCCATACTGCTTTCATTATATCAAATGCCATCTCTTGTGACCTTTATCGCCAAGATTGGTTAGTGTCTGCCGCTTTTTTTATACTGTCTTATTTGTCTCTCTTCAACAAACAGTATTATAAGACCATCAAACTTCCACCTACAAGTTCAAGTTTTTAGTAGCCGGTACCGGTAAAAGGGATTTCTCCATTTTGGTAGGCTGGACCGGTAGCATTTGCACCCACTAACTGATCGCCGCCTGCAAGTACGGACTGGGCAGAAAAAATAAAAACAACTGAAAATATAAACAAAGACAAGATAATTTTTTTCATAAAATAAAAATTAATAAGCTACTATTAATACGAAAAGGTAAAGGTTTTATTACAAATAGAAAATTGACAGGAAGAATTGCTTTAGGAGAAAGTTGATTTATTCGTATGGTATTGTAACAATAGTTTACAATACCTAATATGGCTATAAGAAAAAAACTAATCAAAAGACTTAAAAGAATACAGGAGGAATTGAATATTCCCCATATTCCAATTACGAGACTGGAAAATCTCAGTATTGAAACCAGAAAAGCCTTTGATGAATCAATCAAATACTTGATGGTTAAGCGCGGTTTGTTTAAAAAAGTTAAGGTAAGACGGGATTATTTGAAACTATGGCGTCACAGAGAGAATCAGATAGTTTTGCCGATTAACTGGCGATATATTTTGAGCATACCCTTTATTTATGGGATGATTGTGCCGGCAATTGTGTGGAATTTAGGACTGGAAATTTATCATCAAATTTGTTTCCGGCTTTATGGAATTCCACTGGTTGATGCGGAAAAATACTTTATTTATGACCGACAATTAATGTCATATTTAAACTGGTGGGAAAAAATAAATTGTTATTATTGTTCGTATGTAAACAACCTGATTAGTTACAGTTCTGAAATTGGCGGAAGAACCGAGCGTTATTGGTGTCCGATTAAATATTTCAGACGGGTAAATAATGCCCATTCTCAATATCCGAAATTTATTGACGGGAAAAACAAAGATGAGATTTATGAAAAGTGGGGTTTGCTTCGTAATTTTTCTGATATTGATAAATAGAGAGACGGTGACAGTGGATTAAAATATTGATAAGATGATAGTAATGAATGATGAGGAGAAAAAAGTAAATCCAACAGAAGAAATAACCGATGACGGGATGGAGGAAAAAGTATTAATGGTTTGGGAAGCGGCTGAGAGAGCGTTTAAGAGAAGGGATAGGGATTTTTGGATAACGGCTATTGCGATATTGGTATTAGTGGGAGTGATATTTTTTATGATTGGAGAATTTTTTCTGGTGATTGCACTGGCATCGATTTTATTTTTGGCATATGTACTTTCGACGGTACCTCCGGAGAATGTGGTCTGTAAAATTACAAATAGGGGGATATATTTCGGAGATTCGCATTATGGTTGGGACTTGTTGGAAAGGTTTTGGTTTAAAAAATCTTTGGATAGTGACGCGGTATTTTTTGAGACTAGGTTGAGATTTCCCAGACAGGTATCGATGATAATCGATAAGTCAAGTGAAGAGAAAATTAAAGAAATTGTTATAAAGAGAATTCCGATGATGGAAAGTTCACCTTCAACAGTTGATAAGCTGACCAATTGGTTTGCCCAAAGATTGCCTTTGGAGGATAGAAAGGAAAAATCCGAATAAAGAAGAAATTGAAGGATTTTTGAGGTATAATTCAACATTATTGCGCCCATAGTTTAATGGATAGAATAGCGGTTTGCGGAACCGTTGATCCGGGTTCGATTCCTGGTGGGCGCACATATTAAAGCCATTGTTTTGGTGAATTTTGGAGGGTTGGCCGAGTGGTTTATGGCGCACGCTTCGAAAGCGTGTGGGCGAAAGCCCGCAGAGGTTCAAATCCTCTACCCTCCGCTAAAATGATAAATCTAAAAGATAAACTTTCCCACATCATTACTTCAAGGCCAGATGTAATTCAGTTTGCCAAAGACAGGAAGTATGAAGAGGCATGGATTATTAAATTAAGTGACAAAAAGCCAACTGAAGTAGACATTGAAAGATATTTAAAAAAAGACAAGTTTGAAACGATAATTGTTGAATATATTTGGAATTCCCAAGACGATAATAATCGGTTTGTTTTGACTTTGTTTCTTGACAAAAAATGTAAACTTCAGGACCCAAAGAAATTTATCGAGATATCGTTAGATCTTTTCTATACTTATTCTAATTTCGAGGATTTTTTGAACATTATTGATAATCAGATTATTGGATCGGAATATTTACTGTTAAATCAAACTGACTCGATAAATTTAGGTGTTTTTAATTATTGGCTGTCGGTAGGACCAGTTGATCTATGGAGTAAAAAAGAAATATATGACTTTGAAAAAATTAAATCAAAAATAAAAACACGACCGGAAATTGAAAGAACAGATCTAAACTATCAAGGATTGTTGTTTAGGTTTAACGTAAGTGGAATTCTTGATGGTCCTTATTATGGAATTAAAACCCCGTGTTGTAACAAAATTGGAAATGATTGGGTGATAGACTTTGATAAAGTTGAATATTGGACTAAATTGATGTTAGGGATATAAGGATAGAAAAGTTCCAAACTCATCTACTCCGCAATAATTTATAAAATAAATATAAAAGTATATATGCAGAAGAAAAAGGGTAATTTCATTATTATGGTATTGGTAATTTTAACTTTGAGTTTGTATTTATTGTCGAAAGCTGATTTGAAAATATTGTGGAGATATCCCTGGTTGAGCGTAAGTCAGATGATGTCTTTGGTGGGAGTGGTGTTGCTGTCTTTTACTTTTGTATTGGGGAGTAGGTCGAAGTTTTTGGAAAATTGGTTTGGAGGTTTGGATGAGGTAAATAAAAAACACCAGAGACTTGGTAAAATTTCATATTTTTTATTGTTACTTCATCCATTATTGCTGGCAGTAAACGTATTACCAAATGTTAAGGCGGCAACTAATTTTTTATATTTATCCCAAAATAACGTATATAACTTTGGAGTATTGGCTTTATATTTGATGACAGCAGTGTTGTTTTTGACATTGGTGACAAATTTGCCTTATCACATCTGGATAGTGAGTCATGATTTTATGGGTTTGGTGCTACTTTTGGGAATTTTTCATGTGTTTTTGGTTGAAAGTGATGTGTCTCATTATTTACCTTTAAGGGGGTGGATACTTTTTATGTTGGGAACGGGGTTTTATTTTTATATTTATAAAGTATTTTTATATAAATGGTTGGGGCCAAAACATGAATATTTGGTTAAAAGAGTAAAAAAAATCGGGGATATTTTGGAGATATATTTGGAGGCAAAATCAAAACCGATAGCTTTTTTCCCCGGTCAATTTGTCTATTTGAGTTTTGATGATCCGGAATTAAGAGAGGCGCATCCTTTTACTTTTTCTTCGTCGCCTGATAATAAAATCGTGCGTTTTTCCGTGAAAATATTGGGTGATTATACTTCGAAATTGAAAAAATTGGTGCCGGGAACAAAAGCAGTAATTTGGGGAGCGCATGGAAGGATGTATCAGGGGTTTTATGCAAATAAGGAGGTGGTGTGTATTGCCGGAGGAATAGGGATTACACCATTTTTGAGTTTGTTGGAATACGAAATAAACCATCCAAAAAAGAGAAAGATTGATTTGTTTTATAGTGTAAAATCAAAAAACGAGGCGGTATATGACCGGGAATTAGAGGAATGGGAAAATAGATTGGAGAGATTTATTTATCATCCAAATTTTGGTGATTCAAAACCAAGATTAACTATGGCAAAAATTAAAAAGACTATCGGATCGGTAGAAAATAAACGGTTTTACCTGTGCGGTCCGACATCAATGATGAAGAGTATGATAAAACAATTAAAAAATATTGGGGTAAAGAATAATTCGATAATATTTGAGGATTTCAATTTTAAATAATTAGCAGTAGTTGACATAGACTGCTAATAATACTAAAATAATGAGTATGCAGCAACCTCAGTTTACCCAACTGGCCAGTGAAACTATTCAGAGGGCAATAGATTTGGCCAGCAAAAACAAAAATCCAAGTACGGAGGAAATTCATCTATTGAAGGCTTTGGCGGATATAGACGGAGTTTCCCGGGAAATTATTAAAAAAATCAGTGATAGCGTAGAAAATGTGGAAAAAGATTTGGAAGCAAGAATAGACCAATTACCGATAGTCGAGGGCAGTAACGAAAGCGTGTCGATATCGGTCCAATTGCAGAGGATTATGCAAAAAGTAGTGGAAGAAAGTCAGAAGTTGGGTGATTCGTATATTTCGCAGGAAATGCTGTTGTGGAGTCTGGCAGAAAACGGAAGTGATGAAATAAAAAATATTTTAAAACAAAATAAATTGGAGAGTTCCATTATTAAAAAAGAAATATTAGAATTAAGAGGAGGTAAAAAAGTGGATTCGGAAAGTAAAGAAAATACCTATAAATCGCTGGATAAATATACAACCGACCTGACAGCGTTGGCTGAGATGGGTAAATTGGATCCGGTAATTGGCAGGGAAGAGGAAATCAGAAGGGTAATGCAGGTATTGTCGAGAAGAACGAAAAATAATCCGGTTTTGGTGGGAGATCCGGGGGTAGGAAAAACAGCAATTGCGGAAGGATTGGCCAACAGAATAATGAGCGGAGATGTACCGGAATCATTAAAGAATAAAAAACTATTATCTTTGGAAATATCGTCACTTTTGGCAGGAGCCAAATTTAGGGGAGAGTTTGAAGAAAGGTTAAAGACAGTGATTGATGAAGTAGTAAAGGCGGAAGGTAAGGTAATTTTGTTTATTGATGAACTGCATACTATTGTGGGAGCCGGCGGAGCGGAAGGATCGGTGGATGCCAGCAATATGCTTAAACCCGGGTTGGCCAGAGGAACACTGAGAGTGATTGGAGCAACAACTATGGGTGAATACCGAAAATATGTGGAAAAAGATCCGGCTTTGGAAAGAAGATTTCAACCAATAATGGTAGATGAGCCAAGTGTAGATAGCACAATTTCAATATTGAGAGGCTTGAAGGAAAAATATGAGGTACATCATGGGATAAAAATTACTGATACGGCATTGGTGGCAGCGGCAAAATTATCGAATAGATATATAAGAGATCGGTATTTACCCGATAAAGCCATCGATTTGGTCGATGAAGCGGCTTCGGGATTACGGATACAGATGGAATCCAGTCCTTCCGAAATTGATATTTTGGAAAGAAAAACCAGACAATTGGAAATAGAGGAAAAGGCTTTGAAGAAAGAAGGGACTGCGGCAACTAAAGACAGATTGAAGGAAGTTGAGGCAGAACTAGCTTTTCAAAAGGAAAAATTGAAAGGAGAAAAAAGTAAGTGGCAAAAACAAAAAAAGTTGTTAAATAATGTTCAGGAATTTAGAAGTGAGGTAGACAAACTAAAACTGGAGTTAGAAAAGGTGGAAAGAGAGGTAAAACTGGATAGGGCGGCGGAAATAAAATACGGAAAGTTACCGGAAGTGATGAAAAAACTGGAAGAGGCGGAAAAAGTGTGGAATGAAATCCCTGAGGATGAAAAATTGGTCAGACAGGAGGTAGGCGAAAGCGATATCGCGGCGGTGGTGTCAAAATGGACAGGGATACCGGTCAATAGATTGCTAAAAGCTGAGACAGCAAAATTAAAAACCTTGGAGGAATTTATCGGCAGAAGAGTTATCGGACAGGATGAAGTAGTTAGGGCAGTAGCAAACGCGATTAGAAGGTCAAGACTGCATTTGAGTGAAACTGGCAGACCAGTAGCGGTATTTATGTTTTTGGGACCGACAGGTGTGGGTAAAACTGAAACGGCTAAGGCCTTGGCGGAACAGCTTTTTAGTGATGAAAAGGCGATGATAAGAATTGATATGTCGGAATATACGGAAGCCCATACTGTGGCCAGATTGATAGGATCGCCCCCGGGATATGTTGGTTATGATGAAGGAGGGCAATTGACCGAATCGGTAAGAAGAAAACCATATTCGGTGATTCTTTTGGATGAAATTGAAAAAGCTCATCCGCAAATATTTGGGGTGTTTTTACAGGTATTTGATGAAGGAAGATTGACCGATGGTAAGGGCAGAACGGTGGATTTTACCAATACGGTAATAATTATGACTTCGAATATCGGCGCAGAAATTATCCAATTATATGCGGGTGATAAGAAAAAAGAATCCAAAAAAATGGAAACGGAAGTATTTGATTTGGTCAGATCAACCTTTAAGCCGGAGTTTTTGAACAGAATTGATCAAATAATTTTGTTTGAATCATTAAGTAAGGAGCAGTTGGAAAAAATTGTGGATAATCAGCTTCAAAGAGTGATTGAAAGATTAAAGGAACAAGAAGTTATTTTGACAGTAACGGAAAAAGCGAAGAAGTATTTGGCGGAAAAAGGTTTTGATCCAATTTTTGGAGCCAGACCATTGCAAAGATTGATACAGAGTGAAGTATTAGATAAAATCGCGATGTTGTTGTTGGATAAAGAAGAGACTGAGGAGGCAGCAATTATTGTGGATTTACGGGGAAATGAGTTGGTGGCGAGTTTGATGAACTAGGGTTTTGTAGGGAACTTATGTTGATATTTTAAGGTAAAATAGAGCAATCCTGTGCCCGTAGTTAAATGGATAGAATTCTCCCCTCCGAAGGGAGTGATGTGGGTTCAAGTCCCACCGGGCATACTTTTTTCAGTTTTGTTTTAAAATTTAAAATAAAAATTATGGGAAGTAATAAAAGTGCAGCAATAAATACAGGAGAAGATTTTAAAAAAGTAAAGGATTTGAGAGGACGGGAGAAAAATATTATTGACGATATTTACAGGGAAACAGGATTTGAGATTGGTGAATTGATATGGAGTTCGGATTATTTTGGATCCGGGGTAGTTGGGGCTGTGACTTATAGGGGAAAATATAAGAATAAAAAAGCAGTACTAAAAATCCAAGGAGCAAAGCCGGCAATATCGGAGGTGGAGATGATTGAAAGTTTCGAAAAACAGAATAAAAGCAAATTAATTAGGACACCGAAAATATTTTGGCGAAAAAAGTGGAATGACAAAAGTCAATATGAGGCCATAATTATGGAGGAAATATGGGGGAACAAAATTGTAGAGGAAGGAAAGATAAGCGGAAAAGAAAATATAAAAGAATTTTTTGATATTTATCGTGAGTATAGGGATAAATGTATAAGAAAACCGTGGTTGGGAAAAGAGAAAAACAAAGAAAAGATTGGAGAGATGATAGAAAAAGCTTGGCAGTTAAGTTTGAAGATAAAACCGGAATCCCCTTTTCGTAGAGGTAGTAATAAAGAATTGGCATCTACAGCGGCAAGTTTGCTGGAAAAAACTTGGGGAGAGACAGAAAAAGAATTTGTGCACGGTCATTTGTCGGTGAATGATATAAAAAAGCAAGGAAGTGAGGTAATTATTTTTTCGAATTTGTTTTGGAAGTGGAAATATCCTTTTTATGATGCGGTATTTGGCTATCATTGGCAAATTTATTCTCTACATAAAATTGCAGGGATTGGTCCGGAATTAATTGAAGAACAAAGAAATTTGTGGCTGGAAGAAATTTATAAGTTGGGAGATAGAAAATTAATCGGTGCGGCCTTGCTGGAAAGAGCAATAGCCGGTTTATTGCTGGATAGTTTTGCCTATATTGACAGTAATAATCCGGTGGCAGGATATTTGGTGGAGGCGACTAGAGCTGAAGTTAAAAGATTGATTAAAGAATTAGAGTAAAAAATTGTTATTCTGTGGGAGCAAACTGTTTTAGCATTTCCTGATAATTTGGTGTTTCTTGGGAAAGATCAATAAAATTGATACCGGAAGGCGGCAGGAAATCGGAGTCTGAAACAGTGACCGGAGTACAGTTGTAATTATATTTCTGCTCAAAATCAAGCTTGGGGGTATCGGTATCGGGTGATGATTGATCATCTTCTACATCCGGACTTTCTTGAGATTGAGTCTTGGCAAGACTCATTTTAAAACCAGTATCGGGAACCTGGTCGTTCCAGGTATAGACTAATTCGCCGTCACTGACAGAGCGGAATACCATGGATTCTTCCGAGGTTTTAGAGTTTACAGTTTGGGAGAATTTTTGGCCGTCGATTAACATTTCACCTGAAGTACTATTCCCCTGTTCATCGGTATAACTCCAGGTACATTTTTGGGCTGATCCGAGACCCATAAGGTCTTTGAGAGATCGGGCAACTGATTCTGATTGGGAGGGAGTTTGGTTTTGACTGGTGGTATCAGAATTATCGGGTTGAGCGGTCGGATTTAGGCTACAGGCAGATAAAAGTAAGGTGGCAGAAAGAAGGGTGAGGATTTGTTTTTTCATTGAGTGAGTAAGATTTATAACTATAATAGTTTAACATTTTTGGAAAACCAATAAAAAGAGAGCGGATTTTAAAGGTATAATATGTAAGATGACAAGAGGAACAAAAATTAGTGAAGAATTATATTACGACGAGAGATCGGCGGGAGGTTTGGTGTTTCGTAGAGACGAAGGTAAGATTAAATGGATGGTGATTCAAACTATGAGCCGAAAGAATCCTAAAAAAACTTTTTTTAAATTCCCAAAAGGTCACCTGAAAGAAAGAGAATTTTTAAAACAGGCGGCGCTAAGAGAAGTGGAAGAAGAGGCAAAAATAAAGGCAAGAATTATGGCTAAATTGGGATCGTGGAATTATGTGATGTGGGACAAATTGACCAAGAAAAAAACGATTAAGAAAGTAACGTTTTTTTTGATGGAATATAGGGAGGAAAGTAACTTGAAATATTTTGATCAAGAGAGAGTGGTGGGAAGAGGGTGGTTTGATTTTGAAGAAGCCTTGGGAAAACTGGCTTATGACTCGGAAAAGATACTTTTGAAAAAGGCTAAAAATAAACTAGAATCGATGGTAAAATAAGACACTTAGGAGGGGTCGGATAGTGGTTCATTCCACACGCTTGGAAAGCGTGCGCTGTAAAAAGCTCGCGGGTTCGAATCCCGCCCCCTCCGCCATGCCAAATAAAGATGTCTGGGAAATTACAAGTGCAATAATTCTTTCCTTTGGTGGCTCCAGCGTAATCTTGATTGGGTTAAGCACTTGGTTGGGTAAAGTGTGGGCAAACAGATTACTCGAAAAAGACAGGCTCAAATACAATTCTGAACTTGAAACAACAAAGGCAAAATATGAAAAACAGTTGGAAACATACAAACTCCAGCTTGAGAAATCCAAATCTTTGTTCTTTAGGTATTCTGAACATCAGTTCACCCTCTATAACGAATTATGGAGGCTTCTTTATAAGTTGAAGTTATTAGTAAATGAATTGTGGGACCAGGCAAATTTTAAAAATTTAAGAGCATTTGCTCTTCACTTTGAAAAGACTATCGACTCTGTTGAAAAGCACAGCTTACTAATTGAGGATAAACATCACGATAAGTTAAATGCAATTTTTAACACTCTCAACAAATTTAAAGTCAATAAAGAAACTATTGTTAAACTAAAAGATATAAAGGAAGAGGATATCAAGCCAGACCACAATTCAGACACTATTCCTCGTTATGTTGCACAAAATAATGAATCAAAAAAACAGTTTGAAGCTCTACTTAAAATACTCGAGAGAGATTTTAAGAAGCAAATTCGAGTGACTGGGTAGTTATAAGGGTAGAAAGGATCCAGACCCACCTACCCCGCCCGTGTAGTAACAATATATAATCAGATATGGTGGAAACCCATCCTTTTGGAAATTTTGTCCCAGACAATTGTAAATATTTATTTTTAGGAACTTTTACCGGAAAAATAACTGACCCTTCATATGACTGGTTTTTTGGAACCAAAAGAAATCAATTTTGGCCAATGTTAGAGAGTGTTTTTGGGGTTGACCTAAAAACAAAAATCAATAAACAAGAACTATTTTCTAAGTTACAGATGGCGATAGCTGACATTATTCTCCAATGCGAACGAAGTGAGAACTCAAATGCTGACAATAACTTAATTAATATTGTTTACAACACTAATGCAATTGGAAAAATAATTGAGAAAAATAAAATTAATGCGATTTTCTTTTCCAGTCGAATGGCAGAGAAATTATTCAAGAGAAATTTCAAAGAATTAACATCAAAATATCCCGAAATTAATTTAGTGACATTACCTTCACCCTCTCCTAGATATGCAACAATAACAAAACTAGAGAAAATTATTCGTTACAAAGAATTATTGCCGAAGTTGAGTTAATAAAATAGGTTTTAACTGCGTATTTCGACAAGCTCAATATAAATTAATGGTTCACCGGTAGTTGATACTTAGTAATTTGTGACTACTTCCAATAAAACCTTATATCCGACTAAAAAAGTGAACCGATCAGAAGACCTATCAGGACAGTTATTCCTCCAACAATTAACATTTCAATGGATCCATGGTTTGATTTTTTAATAAAAAGCTTATCTTTTAAGTATCCCAGGATGAATAATCCAGCAAAAGAACTAATAACCGATAGTACCGGAGTCCAGGTTGAGAAAGAAAACAAAAAAGGAATAACAGGGATGATACCGCCAATTATGTATGATAAAAACATTAGGATGCTACCAATAAAAAGGTCGTCTTGATGGTTACTTTTGGGAAGGTCGTGGACAGATTTTTCGCTTAGGTATTGACCGGCGGCCATAGAAAGAGCTTCGATAATTATGGTTACTGCTGCTGTTAATAAGATGTAATTACGATTGTTTACGGCAGCACTAATACCAACTACAATGCCGGTTGTAGATACCAGTGCATCTTGAAATCCAAAAACAATACTTCGGACATAATCTTGATTGATTGATTTGGTAAACATAGTTAATATTAACAGCGAATGTAAAATTTAAAATAATATTTTTTGAAAAAGTTGTTTTACTAATTATTTACGGTATTGGTGTGAGGCGATAAAGGTGGTTACGGGGACGGCTAAAATTAATCCGATACTACCAATTAAAGTCCGGACAATTTCTTCGGCAATCATTTCATAATTTATAATTTGACCAAAGGGATGGGGATTGTTGATAAATATAAGAAGTAAAGGAAGAGAGGCTCCGGCATAAGCCAAAACCAAGGTGTTGACCATGGAAGTAATATGATCTTTACCGATTACCATTGAACGGGAGTAGAGATCTTTGGGTTTGGTCAATTTGGCGGTAGTAGCCAGTTCGTCAACTATGGCTGATTGCGAAATGGTTATATCATCGAGTACGCCCAGGGCACCGACGACGATACCGGCTAGCAAAATTCCTTTCATGTTTAAAGAATCTTTGGCAAGAGATAACATTCCGGCTTCTTCGGATGATAAACCGGTTAAATAACTTAGTTTTATGAAAATTGAGCCAAGAATTACGGTAATTATTAAAGTTATGGTTGAGCCGATGATGGCGAGAGTGGTTTTTTTGTTGAAACCGTGAGCTAAATAAAATGAGACAGGAATGATAATTAGGGAACCAAAAATGGCAATAAATACAGGATTATCGCCGGCTGAAATTCTGGGTAAGATAAACAAAAAAACAACAATAAAAGTGAATACCATACCTAAAATTGAAAAAAATCCTTTCCATTTGGCTACGACAATCAATAAAAATATAAAAATTGCTGAAAGCAAAATTAAGCTATCTTTGCGAATAAAATCTATAATTACGTATTCACTTTTGCCGTCGGGAGAGGTGGCAAGATTTAGCAAAACACGGTCATTGACCGAATATTTGACAAGATTGGCGAGGGGTTGGTTGCCATTTTCAATAATTATTTTTTTATTGTCCTGAGTGGATAATTCCAATTCGAGTTTTTGATAAAGTTGATTTCTGCCCATTACTTCGATTTGATATTCTTCTTCGATTTTGACTACAGTAGCTTCAACGGATTGGGTGTTGTCTTCAATTGCATTGATTTGTCGGGGAAAAATAGTAAATGGTAAAAATAAGGTTAATAAAAAAAGGAAATTGAATTTATTAATTGGCATATATAATTTTACTTTAAATTAAGAAAGGCGGATTTTTTAGGCAAACAGAGAATTATAAAAATAGTGAATCAGGATGGCAAGTATAAGGGTAAGGTAGGAAGCGGAAGTTTTGCGGGTGTAATATTGGAGATAAAAAAGTGAAACATGAAGTAGGGTAGTGGTGACAAGGCGAAGAGGAAGGTCGGAAAAGTTTCCCAGGGCAAAAAAATTGACAAGATAAAGTACTGTTTCGGACAGGGAAAAGGTAATTCCCAATAATAAAGGAAATATCCATGAATTTTTGGAGGGGGTAAATTTAACCAGGAAAAATTTGAATAATTCTTCGACGAGATGAGGATAGGGAATTAGGGTCTCAATTAACCAAAGAGGAAAAGGGGCAAAGAGGCAGAAAATAATTGGAATAGTCATTTAGGGTAAATTCCGTTCAATAAAATCCTGACTGATCCAGCCTTCAACATTGATTCTGGTGAGAATCACTTTGACCCAACGTTTGGTCTCAACTAAAATTTCAGCCGTTTGATCTTGAGTTAGTTTGTGGGTGACACTGGAATTAAAGGAAGGTTTGGAATAAAGATAGACAGTGTCGTAACTGGGAACACGGATATTAATTTTTGAAAGAGGGGCACTGGAGCTGGAGGGAGCGGGAGATTGAATTTCCTGGACCAGGAGGCTGAGTATCCAGCCCTGAGTTGAATCATAAGAAGTCTGTAGCCATTTTTCGCCTAAATCGTTGTATTTTTCGGAATAAATAGGAATTTCTATGCCGGAGGGAATGGTGGTAATTAAAACGGAATTGCTGTCGGGTTGACTGCGAAGGTTGATTTTATTACCGTTGGTAGGGGCAATAATGACTTTTTTAAGAATAGAAAGGGTGGGAGTCGGAGTTTGGGTGGGGGTAATTTGAGGAGTATTGGTGGGTTCTTGCGGGGGTTTTGTGGGAGATGGTTCGGTTTTCTGTGAAGGGGTGGGGGTAGCATCTGTAGTGGCAGAAAGGACAGAAGGGAGAATGGCAGATTTTTGGGGTCGGCTTTGAAAAATTTGGTAAGTAACAGAAGAAGATAAACCAAAAGAAAGCCCTACTATGGCGGCAATAGTAATTCCTCGATGAATTTTGGGAGAAGCACGGGGTTTGGTGGGAGGGGGAATACCATTGTCTTGGGGTTGGCTTGGGGGAGCTTGAGAAGTGGAATAAACGGGAGGAGTAATGAGAGAAGGTGGGGTGGGTTTGGGGGGGGTGAGAGATCTAATGTAAATTGCCAGGAAAGCAAAGCCGGCCACAAGTACTATAATAATACCCCAAACCGATATGGCCTGAACTCCCCCGATGAAGCCGGAAAGGGTACCGATGGATCCGGCGGATGAAACTATGGTTTTTAGGCTCTCGAGATTGCGGTTGACTGAATCAAGTTCAATTTTGGTTTCATAATAGCCTATGATTTTGTCTTCCGGGAGTTTGGCTTGTTTTTGGAGAATTGTTATTTTGTCAAGGGAGGCAAGGATATTTGAGTGGAGGGTGGTACCTTGGGCAAAATATGAGGTATTTTTGAGGGGAGCAAAAAGTTCATCAGCCTGTTTTTTGAGGGAGTCAATTTTTTCTTGAGGAATAGTCCAAATATCTTCAACTTGAACTTCAAGAATGATGGTTCCTCCCGGTTTTAGGGTGATATCTGCAGAGGCATAATAGACAGATTTGGTGGCGTCAAATTTTATTTCTAATTCAGGAGATTTTTTAATAATATTTTCCTGTTTTACTTCTGAGGGAAAATAATAAACATAAGGAACTGTTTGAGTGGAAGTTTTGGAGGGATTGGTAATTAAACTTTTGAAGATGATACTGCCTTCTTCAAGCCAGGTAGTAATAATGGGTTTACTGACAACTGATTCGAGTAAGGTGCGGTTGGTACTAAGAAGTGCCTTCATAGCCAAAACCTGGTTCATAAGTTCAGAAAGATCGGTATTTTGGGTAATATTGTTGTTGGTAATGTTTTCAACATTGGAAACAGAGTTAATGGCAGCGATATCGGTAGAGAGGTCTTTGACCTTGTCGTAAATATCGGTAGCAGAAAGACTCCCCCATTTTGCAAGTAAATCATTAAGATCGAGAGTACTATTGTCGATGGCTTCGATGGCTTCTTTGACTTGTTGGATACGGCCAAAAATTGAAGCGGTGTTGGAAGTGTCGGAGGTTGAACCGATTGAATTTTCGATGGAATCAACATAAGCCTTGAGAGTGATGATTTCATCGTAGGCGGTAGTTGATTTGCCATTGAAATTTAACTCGGAACGGAGGGCGGTAGCAGTGGTGTAAGCGCCATTGGCGGCATTGTAGATGGTAGAAGCAGAGTTGGTACCCCATTTATCGATAAGACACTGGACCTGACCAAAAACAGAGTCGTCGGTGCAAGTTTGAGTATTGTTGCCTAATTCTGATTCAAGAGAGTCAATATAATTTAAAATATCGGTAACACTATAAGTACTCCATTTGGTTAAAATATTGTTGGTGTTGGTCTGGATGGTGGTGACAGAAGTTTGGAGAGAATCGACTTTGGAATCGATGGTGATGAGATCATCTTGAACCGAGGTAAGCTGAAGAGAGATATCGGAAAGACTGGTGCCGACGGAATTGACGGTATCGGTGGTGGCAAGAGTGGCGCCATTGTCGAGAGTCGGAGAAGAAAGGGTTTTGGAGGTGTGTCCCCAGATATCAGTAATTAATGTACCAAATCCGGAGAGAGAACGATCGGAATAGGTCCAGATTTCCTGGACAATATTTCCAAAGGAACTGATAGTGCGGTTATCGTAACTCCAAACTGATTCGGCGGTATCTTGGGTAATAGTAAAGCTTTTG
>Ga0209416_1000897_pt1 | contig 24887 bp, 25 predicted proteins | sample RifGroF1_FD_184001 | JGI IMG/M metagenome (GOLD analysis project Ga0209416, IMG submission 184001) | Groundwater microbial communities from Rifle, Colorado, USA - Groundwater F1 (SPAdes) (version 2) | ecosystem: Environmental > Aquatic > Deep subsurface > Groundwater | place: Rifle, Colorado...
TAGAGAAATTTTTGGTATACTACAACAAAGAAAGACCACATTTGGGGCTAGGTATGAAGACACCTAGCGAAGTAGCATCTTTGTCGCATTTGAGATGAAACATACCGATCCCTTGTTACGTTAGAATGTTCGAAGTATAATCGTAATCAATTATTAAAACATCCTTATGCGGTCAATCCCTGAAAAACCAAAATATAATTACATCCGTAAGGTGCAGACTTCGGTTACAAATTTTATTCATTGCGGCGATCATTATTTATTTCTCAACCGCAGTATGAAAAAGAGGGTGGATCCGGGCAGATTAAATGGTGTTGGCGGCAGGCTTGAGCAAGGTGAAGACTACTTGTCTGCTGCAATAAGAGAAACGGAAGAAGAAACTGGTTATGTTGTCACGCCGGAAAACATTCAACTCGCGGGTGTAGTAAAGCTTGAAGGCGGATTCCCAGAAGACTGGGTAATGTGTTTTTTCAAGATCAAGGTTCCTACAATGAAAAATCCAAAAGAAGCTGATCCAGAAGATGGCAAATTAATCTGGCTCCATAAAGATCAAGTGCTCGATAGTGAATATAATCTTGTGGACGATCTCAATTACTGCTTCAAAGATATAGTAGAAGGAAAGAAAATTTTCTTTTTAACAGCCCAACTGAATGATCAAGAGAAAATAGAGAAGACGAGTATTGGGAAATTAAGTAAATGATTCTGTAAGATATTTTATTTTGTTTTGAGAAGATAAAAAAATAATGATTAAACAGAAAATCGCGATTACGACATTATCCCTTATTCGAACTAAAAAAGAAGCAGGGATTGTGCTTGAGACTATAAAGGCACTTTGCGGTTTGAATGTTCCTGTTGTCCTGGTTGACGGTGGATCTGATGAAAGGTATTTACGAGAGATAGAAGACCTGTCAAATATTCACCTTTACCACGAAAAAAGTTTGGAGAATCAGTTAAGACGTTCCTTGGTGGAAGGAAGCAAGATTGCTGATTCCTGTTTTTACACTCATACTGACAAACTGGACTTTGCGAAGAAATATGTAAAGAAAATAATTGAGGAATATATGCGGTTTGAACCAGATACAATGTTTGTTGCAAGTCGTACAAATGAATCTTTTGCGACATATCCTGAGTATCAAAGAAAAACGGAAGAATATTTGAACTATTTTCACAGTGATTATTTAGGTGTTAGTGAGGATTATTATTATGGTCCGAAAATTTTTAGTTCAAAGCTAGTGAAATACCTTGACTTGTTAGATAGTGATTTCGGTTGGGGCTTCGAGGCACTGTTCTATATTTTGAACCATCGTTTAGGATTTCCACTGAAGTTCTATAAAGTTGAGTGTAAATCACCGGAGGATGTCGGAAGTGAAGAGGATGTTAAATCATACAGGTTGAAAACTGTTAAGTGGCATATTGAAAGCTTTTTGCGTGGAGTGAATGTGAAATTGTAATTTGTTCTCAAAATTTGCGCTACAATACAGTGCAATTATTCTTCAATAAGTTATAATCCTTTTTATGAAAGATATTATTTTATACAAGACAAAAGATAGAGGTATTGAACTAGAGGTTAATTTAAAGGATGAGACTGTTTGGCTGACACAGAAACAGATGGCTATTCTTTTTGATAAGGATACGAATACTATTTCGGAACATGTAAATAATGTATATTTTGAGGAAGAGTTGCAACGAATTCCAACTAACCGGAAATTCCGGGAAGTTCGAAACGAAGGCGGGAGACAGGTTTCTAGGGAAATCGACCTTTACAACCTCGATGTAATTATTTCTGTCGGCTACAGAGTAAAATCTCAACGTGGTACCCAATTTCGTATCTGGGCGACAAATGTTCTGCGTGATTATCTAGTAAAGGGTTATAAAATTAATGAGAAACGTTTACAGGAGTCAAAACAAAAACTTCTTGACCTTCAAAAGACAATCGGGTTACTTGATGATGTATTAAAACATCGGACTTTGAAATCCGACGAGACAGAGGGGCTGTTGAAAGTTATCACTGACTATAACTATGCTTTAAGCCTATTTGATCGATATGATAAAGATAAACTCCTTATTAGTAATGTTACTCAAAAAGAAATAAGGCAAATTACTTATGATGATATCATTGTCCTGATAGAAACATTGAAAAAAAAGATCAAGACCGGTGGTCTTTTCGGCCAGGAGAGAAATGGACAATTGGATTCAATTGTGAAAACAATCTACCAAACGTTCGGAGGGAAGGACTTATATGCAAGCATTGAAGAAAAAGCGGCAAATCTTTTGTACTTTATAATCAAAGATCATCCTTTCTCTGATGGTAATAAGAGGATTGCAGCTGCATCGTTTTTATATTTTTTAAATATGAACAATATTCTTTATAATGGCTCTGGCGGTCTGCGCATAGCTAATAATACACTTGTTGCGCTAGCTTTGATGACAGCAGAAAGCAACCCAAAAGATAAAGATGTGATTCTTAAAGTAGTGGTTAACCTGATAAATAAAGATAATTGACCAAAAATTATCCATTAGTTTGACCTTCATCCTTAATATCACTAAAATTAACCAATTACTTATTATTTCCTTACTAATGGACAAATCTTCAGAAAATTATAAGGCCGCGAAAAAGCAGGTCGAAGACAAAAAAGGCCTTGTTGTTCATGCGATGATCTATTTTGTTGTAAATACAGGTTTATTTCTACTAGATCTTATACTAGGAGATGGATGGTGGTTTTATTGGGTAGCAATCGGCTGGGGCATAGGTGTAGCAATCCATATTATTGTCTTCATAATTGAATCCATGATTTTCAGCCCACAATGGGAAGAAAAAGAGATCAAAAAGATCATGGGTGGGAAGAAATAATTCGATAAAACTATGGTACAAAATGCTGACACAAAATATATAAAACAGGCAATTGAGAATTCACGTATTTCAATGGAAGATGGACGTTTCCCGGCGGGGGCGGTTGTGGTTAAAGATAATGAAGTAATAGCTTCGGAGGTAAGTTCTCCATTCCCGAATTTACTTCACGCTGATTCAAAAGCTATATATAAAGCATTTGATAAATATGGACCATTGAAAGGTGCTACTTTGTATATTGGGCTTGAATCATGTTTGATGTGCACTAGTATGGCTTATTGGGCAGGGATTAGAAGGATAGTTTACGCAGTACCAAAATCAAAAATTTCAGGTGATTACTATGAGACTCACGAAGATACAAGCGCTATAATAGAGAAATTTAACGAAAAGATAGAGAAAGTACACCTTGCAGAATTAGAAGATGAGGCATTGAAAATTGTCCACGAATGGGAAAAGAGAAATAATATATAAATGAGTTGTTTTTAGATTTATACTTTTGAAATTAGATTTATGTCCAAAAAATATGGAACTCTTAGTCCTTACAGGCCCGGTGAACAAGTGTCTCTCCCAGGAGGTAGGTTGTTTATGCATCCATTCATAGATTTGAGAACCTTAAATCCAAACAGTCCAATATTGAAAACTGGTGTTTTTCTTGGCGGTACTAAAGATGAAAATAAACTGGCGGAAGAACGATTAGGAATTAGGCCTGATGGCAATCAATTCATTGGTTTAGGAGCAATTACGGGTACTTTTCACCCCGTTCAAACTATACAAAAGGGATCGAATGAAACAGCTATTCCCCAACCATCCGCAGAACCATGATCCACCAAAGAATTTCTTATAAATATGAACAGTTCACTTGACATTCCATTCCCCACGTTTTTGTGTATATAATAAAACTGTAATAATTATTATTTCCACAAATTCATGACTAAACATAAAGTTATTAAAGTAGCAGCATTATTTTTCGGCATTTTACTAATTTCTTCAGCAGCAGCTGGTGCATTAATATTTTTCAGTCAGGGCAAGGATAGTGAGTCTTCTGACCAGGAAGCTGATCAGGATGAGTCTGTGACAAATGCAGCTGATTATAAATTCGCTGATTATGAACTTGTCGAGTCGAAAGTCACACCAAGTGTGAAAAATTATACTGTTAAATCTGATCTTTCAAATGTGACTTATACAAAAAAGAATGATCCAAAATACGGTGATTATGCATCAATAGATGAAGATCTGAGCGCAAAACAAAAACAAGCACTTGCTGCAGATAATTTCATTGTTACACCAGGCACAAACTCTGAATTTTTCAGCGTTTACGAGGGAAATCGTTATGGTTATGTCCCAAGCTTCATTACAACAGATTCCGTGATGCATACCTATCATTTAATTTTCGACTACAGTTTAAAACAACTTGAAAGTGATTACCTTGCTGCGCAATCTGAGGACCTTGCTAAGAAAATGGTCGTAAAGTCACAGGAACAATACAATAGTGCAACTACAGAAGGATTGAAAACCGCAGCCAAAAGAAATATCGCATATTTCTCAGTCGCGGCAAAATTGTTTGATCCAAATTTTGCTGTTCCAGCCTTAGTGAAGCCCGAAGTTGATGCAGAAATAAAATTAATTGAAGCTCATACAGAGACAAGTAAGGTTTCAGGAGTTATGGCAATCGGATTCCCGAACCCTACAGATGTAGATAATCTGAAAGAAGACTACACTCAGTACATTCCTCGTGGACATTATACGAAAAGCGATGCATTAAAAAGATATTTCAAGGGAATGATGTGGATGGGCAGAATAACTTTCTTGGTCAAAGACAGAACAAACAGCGACTCGTCCTTTTTAATCGCTGATATCTTGAGACAAAATGCAAGTTTATTAACTCAATGGGACAAAATTTCAGCACCGATCACCTTCTTTGTTGGAAAAACTGACGATCTTGGATATTATGAGTTCACTGAATTATTAAAACAAAATTTAGCTAACAAAACAGTATTGACAGCAACTGAAGCAGAGCTGAATACTTTATGGGAAGAGGCGAAAAAATTAGATCCTCCAAAATTGAACTCAATTCCAATCTACGATGAAGCTGGCCAACCGGACAGAGATGCTGATACAAAAGGATTTAGATTTTTCGGACAAAGATTTACTCTGGATGCAAATATTTTCCAGAACCTGATCTACCGAAGTCTAAAAGAAAAATCATCAGGGGAGAAAAAAATGCTTCCTTCATTTATCGAAATCCCTGCAGCAATGGGAGATGAGACAGCTACAAAAATTATCAAGTCAGATACTGATTATTACACTTATCCAACTTATGAGGACCAGATGAGCAAATTGCAGACAAGCATTAATGAAACTACACAGGAAGAGTGGACGTGGAATCTTTACTCAAGTTGGCTTTATACTTTAAATTCTCAGATAGGTGAAACTCCTGAAGGTTATCCTCAATTCATGAGCAGTGAAAAATGGGATGGAAAAGAATTGAATACATATGCTGGAAGTTGGACCGAGCTCAAGCACGACACAATTTTATACAGCAAACAGGTGTACGCAGAACTGGGAGATGGTGGTCCAACCGAGACTCCTGATGACAAGGGTTATGTAGAGCCAAATGTCGTCCTGTGGAACCGTTTATTAGCATTGGTAAAGATGACGCGTGACGGTCTTGAGACTAGGGGTATTATTACCAAATCAAGTGCTAGTGATGGATGTCAGGGAATGACTGATTACAAGACAAAAATATATTGTAATTTGTCATACATGGAAGACACGGTGACAACTTTGATAACTATTTCAGATAAAGAACTTGAGGAAAAAGCTTTGACCAAGGAGGAATACGATTTCATCAGATTTTTTGGTGGAGATCTGGAATCAATGTTCATGTCAACACTCGACCCCGGGTCAAGCAAGTTTTCAGCTCTGGAAGATAATCCTGCAATGCTTGTAGCTGATGTCGCAACCGATCCAAATGGTTTCGCATTGGAGGAAGGAACAGGCTATATTTACAACATTTATGTAATTGTTCCGGTTGAAGGGAAATTAAGGATCACGAAAGGTGGAGTATATTCTCAATATGAATTTGTGAACGAATCAACTAATAGATTAACTGATGAGGCATGGCGAAAAATGCTTAAAGATGGTAATACACCAGATATGATGAAATGGCAGGATTCACTTATAACAAAGTAAAAATATTATTACTTGGCTTAGCTGCGATAGTGTGCGTTTTTTGCGTAAGTATTTTACGTAGTCCTATCCCGGCCAGTGCCATGGAAAATTTCGATTTTAGCGATGATGGAACTGTCGAAAAAATCCTATTGGGAGATGGTAAATTGCAGGTCCTACATAGCGAACGTGTGGGTAGCGTTCTATTTGAATCCGAAAGTGGCTATGAAGCGAACGATTTCGATGTTGGCGACATTAACAATGATGGTGAGATTGAACTCGTTATTGGTTTCTGGCGTTTTGGTGATTTTGGTAAAGAACTCGATTATCAGCAAGCAAGGCGTGATCCAAAAAAGTCCTATCACATTTACCTTTATAAATATTCTGAAAAAAATGATAATTTTTATTTAATTTGGGGATCTTCAACCTTACCACATCCGATATTCAACTTTGAAATTATCGAGAAAGATGGGCAGAATATATTAAAAGTGGATGAAGGCACTTATGAAGATTACGATAATGATGGAGAGATCAAGTCTGTAAAAACAAGTTATTGGATCTGGAACGAATGGTGGTTTGAGGAGTTTGATGAAAATTTAGCATCCCAGTAGAAAAATTTCGCTTATCATAGTAAGATTAAGTTAATTATTTGTTATCATTCCTTCATTGAAAAAGATATTCCTCATTCTTGTTGTGATCCTTATTATTTGCTGCCTGGGCTCTGTTTGTGTGCTTGCTTACTTCGGCTTCGTGCCGGGCTTATCAAGCGTGTTTATGAAGCAGAAAGACCTTGGTGTTGAGCCTGATGATAAATATGCTGAGGCTGTTTATACGAGAATTGGGTTTGAGAACACGTTTTATAAAGATCCAAATCCAAAGGATGGGGAGATCGTTTATTCAGGACAAATAGAAATAGACGATTCCTTGAGCTCCGTTGAGATAACTTCTTTAATGAACACTTGGGAAAAATGGGAATCAACACCATTTGAAAATGCCCAGGCAAGGATAAATGATGATGGTAGTGTTGAATTTTCGGCTATGGTTGATGTAAATAAGTTGGAAGAATTTGCTAAAGAGCTTGGGTATACAGATGATGAGATTTCCGAAGGCAAGTCCTATTTAAAAGTTTTGAACAATAAAATGCCTGTATACGCGAAAGGTGAAGCCAGTATGGAGAATAATGAAGCATCAATCGATTTAACTGATGGAAAAATTGGCAATTTCCCTGTGCCTGGATCATTACTTTCAAAAATTGCTCCAATTTTGGAAGAAGCGATACAAAAACGATTCGATCAGGTCCCAAACACTGATATTGAAAGTGTGAAATTTGAGGACGGTAAGATGAAGATCAAAGGCGATATCCCACAAAAAGTTGAAATAGAGTAATTAACAATAAAATGTCAGATCAAAAAAGCTTTATTAAGAAACTATATGCCTATTCTTTCTTTGAAGGATTCCTTCTTTTGTACCCAGTCTATTCATTGTTATTCAAGGATAGCGGGATTAGTACTTTTGGGATATCTATTTTACTTGCAATTTGGATGGGCACTACGCTGCTTTTGGAGATCCCAACCGGAATTCTCGCTGATAAATACTCCAGAAAAAAGTTGTTATTAATTTCAAAGATTATTAAAGCAATCGGACTATTATCCTGGATCTTATGGCATACTTTCCCATCTTTTGCCTTCGGTTTCGTATTGTGGGGCTTGAGTGGGGCAATGGAAAGTGGGACATATGACGCATACATCTATGACGGACTTAAGAATTTTAAAATTCAAGAGCTGTATGAAAAAATAAATGGGAGAATAAAAGCTTTGAATATATCGGGAACAGCTCTCGCCCTTGTTTTTGGCGGATTTCTAGCAGAACAGTTTGGGTACGATCTGGTACTAATTCTGAGTATGTTTTGCATATTATTAACTGTTCTCATAGCGGCATTCTTCAAAGAAGTAGATATAGAGAAATCTACTCAGGAAAAGAAATGCATGTTTTTTTTGAGAAATACCTTAAGAGTAAGTTTCAATGATAAAAGATTGCTTGCCCTTTTATTGGTAACAGCACTGGTGCTTGGAAATTATGGTGCGTTTGATGAGTTTATAGCTTTGATTTCAGATAATCTTGGTATGGGAAAGCAATTAATTGGAATTTTATTGTCTGCAATATATTTAGCTTACGCTTTTGGAAGTTTTTTAGCAGGATATATTCCCAAGGAAAGGAAGTTTTTGAACTCATTAATATTAATCTTTTCGGGTGTATTAATGCTTTCAATAGCAATAATTTTCAATGCCTATTCAATGTTTTTGCTAATTCCTGTTGCGATTTCGGCCGGGATTTTTGAGGTTAAAATTTTAGCAAGTATTCAATCCAGGATAGAATCGAATAAAAGGGCAACTATACTTTCCATTAAAGAATTTCTGCTTGAGTCAATAGCGATAATTTTTACTTTGATAATCGGCTTAATGAGTGGCACTAATGATTATCGAAGAGTAGTGATACTATGCAGCGTTTTGCTATTTCTTGCAGTCGTTATAAATGGTATGCCACTAAAAATCGTAAAAAAATCTGGACAAGGCTTGCATAATAGGACATAATAACAATGTGGGAATTAACGGATTAACGAATTAACCTGCCTGCCGGCAGGCAGGCGAATTGCTAATTAAAATTAACTCATCATCTAAATAAATTATGGAAGTACAAAATTTAGTTCTAGATGAAACCAGAAATCTTCTTAATGAGTTTGAAAAAATCAAAATCAGTGTCGGAAACAAGAAAATAAACATACCGGAGGTACTAAGAAATACCCCTAGAAGTGGCTATCTTGTCAGGGTTAAGAAAAATAAATTGAAAGTAACTGTCCCTTCAGTTTACGATCACATCCTAAAACTCGCGTTAAGCATGGATATTTTTATTCGTTCTTTGAATTTTAAATATGACGTTAAATTACTTGCTATGTTCTGTGCTTACCATGATCTTGCAGAGAGTATTGTGGGGGATGCTCCTGAGTTCACTACTAAAAAAATAGCAGGCAAACATTTTATGGAGGAGAGTGAGAAGATGGAACAAGAAAAGAAAGCGAATGCAACCATTGCAGAAAATCTAGATGGCGAATTGAAAACCAAATTTGTAGATACGGTTAAGCTTCTTTCAGATGGTGAAGTAAAAAAAATTCCAGAACTTGAATTCTTTAGGTTCATGGATAAAGCAGAATCTATACTTGTTCTATGGCAAAATATTTTCCAGGAAAGAGAAAAGGTCGGATCAATAGATAAGTTTGTCGTGATAATGGAAGATTTCTTTAATTATCCATTGATAAGATTCAGCAAAATTTATTCAAGACACCATAAAATTTAAAGATTATTTTTCTTTGGGACGTGAACCTTTTTATGAATCCGGATATAGTGGATTCAATTATACATTCATGCTTGAATTTATTGAGAAAACAAAAATTTCATTGAAAAACAAGGATGAATCTCTAAAACGCAACTATTAATTTTTTTATATCTTTTAGTAGTAAATTAATTAGGAAAGGAGGTAAAAATATGGAACTTCAAGTACGCAAAAAAGATGGAAGGCAAGAGCCTTTCCAGAAAGCAAAAATTGTAAATGGTGCAATGAGATCAGGTGCAACACAAGAGCAAGCTGATATGGTTGCAACTAAGGTTGATGCATGGGCACGAGAAACTGCAGAAAATGGTGTTATTGATTCGAGTAGTATCAGGGTAAAAGTCGTTGAGGAATTAAAATTGGTCAATCCTCAGGCAGGTACTGCTTTTGAAACCTATGCGAAACCTGTGGGAACTACTGATGTTGCAAGTGCAGCAATGCCTGCAATGCCAGCAGATGTTGTTCAGGCAAGTCAACCAGTACAACCACCGGCGCAACCTATGGCTACACAACCTATGCAGCCTGAGCCAGTATTGCCTGCAACGGAACCTGTTGTAGAACCTGCACCTGTATCACCAAGCCCAGTAGATCCAGCTCAGCCTGCAATAGGACCCGAGCCAGTAGGGACTACACCGGTGCAACCAGTTGAGGAGGTACCATCTGTACCACCAACTCAGGTGTAATAAAGAAAAGAGAATTCAAACTCGATTTCCTTGATTGTCGAGGTATTCTTGAAGAATTTTTCTCGCAGCTTCGCTGTGAGATTTGTTCTTTTTGAATTTTTTAGAAGTACCGACCTCGGCTTCAATTGAAGTGAAATCTTCATTCCAGTAAGTAACTTCCAAACCGGAAGAGCTTGTAATCTTTTCCCCAAAGGATACGATTTGCTTACGTATGGAACCTTTAGCGGGTAGGCCTAGTATAATTAATTTCGGAGACTCTTCTGCGATTGGGATCAAGATTTTTTCTAGTGCGTCCGCTTTTGACTTCACTCTAAGTGCCGGTAAAGGTTTTGCTATGATTCCAATTTCATCGCTGATTGCGAGCCCAATATTTCTTTGTCCGTAATCGATTGCAAGAATTTTCATAAATTTTTTTAATTATAATTAATTAATTCACCAGTGGTGGGTTAATCTGTCTTTAGACTTACAATTGTCACAATTTTATCTTCTGATTCACGGTATATATAGATTTTGTCTGAGAAGATTAAAATTTTGTCGCCATTCTCAGCTTGGGCATATACTGACGGGCTTTCCTTTCGCAGTGATTCTACATCTTCAACTGTTGCTATTGTTGGTTCTTCATTGGGTAGTATTGCGATCCCGCGCACCTTTGCGACTATGTCAGTAGTGTTATCTTGTTCTGTATTGTTTTCCTTTGAAGTCAAATTTATGTATTGAAAGAATAAAAAGGAGGAAATCAAGCTAAGCATTATGATGAATGTAATTACTGCATATTTTTTTGTATTTCCAGTTCGCCTTACCCTGGGTTGTCTTATTTGTTGTAATGTCATCGTTTTAAAATTTTTATTAAATAATTCTATTCAAAATCGTTGGAAACAATACATTTTAGGGATATATTACCATCTAATTGAAATTTTTGGTAGGCCACTATCTATTGCGAAATTTTGTAAAAAGAAATAGACTGCTGCTGACGAAATAAACATGTCCAATCATGAACAGCCAAAAGAACGAGAATATTAATATTGCTGGGTTCACCAAGATATTTAACTTGGTGTTGTTTTGTGCACTAATAGTTCTGGGAGGGGTATGCTTGAGACTAAAAGATAACATCAATAATGTCAAAAAAGGTGGATTGGACGATAAATCCATACAAAGTGAGAAATTGGCAGATGATGTTTTCACTAAATTTGCAGGCACGGATGAAGATATGTTACCTGAGACCGGAGATGATCAACCAAGCACAGATGAAGTTCAATTAATTGATTCATTAGACTGGGATAATGTAAATAAGACTGGATCATCATTGGGTGATTTGGATATAAGAGCTGCGGGAAGTGTCAATATTGCCGATCTATCTAATTATTATACCGAGTACACAGTTGAAGGCGCATTAGAAGAAATAGGGGCAGATATAATAGATACAGCAAGCGAAATAGACGGATTAGATAGTGCTTATTTAAAATTGAATGGTTCTAATGGCCCGATAACTGGTGATTTATCGATAAGTAGTTTAACAAAAGGCAGTATAATATTTGCAGGCAGCGGTGGAAAGCTCAGCCAGGATAATTCCGATCTATTCTGGGACAGCACAAATAATAAATTAGGCATAGGCACGACAAGTTTAACAAATGGTAAGCTAACAATAAATTCTCCAAATCTGACATCAATATACATCTCAGATACAATTACAAAGGATGGCGTATATGGAATCGATGTTAACGTAGCACCAGAAGATAATACATGGGAAGTGGCTGGATTTCATGCAACTGTGACTACGGATTCTGAAACTCTTTGGGACGGAGAAGTTGCTTCAGGTCTACGAAATGATATATATCAAACTGCAACATGGGGAGGAGTATTCGCATTTCCAAGTGGCGTAAGAAATGTTTTTCATGTGGATGCGGGAGATAGTATAGGTGTCCAAGTAGCTGGTACATATACGTCATCTGCGGGTTATTCATCCAAAGGAGTTACACAGGATGCAAATTACATCGCGCTCTATGCTGGAGGTGGTAATTCGCAGGTCAGAGGATCAAGAACTGAAATATTCTTAAAGAATGATGATGGTCTGAACGAGGCTGGGTATATCAATAAAGCAGCGCTTCATGCAATGGGATCTGGTGATACTTTTTGGGGATACTATGTGGACGATACAAATGCCCAAGTGCTTGGCGGAACAGAATATGGCTTAGTAATAAGTTTAGATGATCCTGATGCAACGCGATGGGGAATTTATGAATCCGGAGGAGCAACAAATTACTTGACTGGTAAACTGGGCCTGGGGACAAATGCACCAAATGTTCAACTCGATGTAAACGGCGACATAGAAGGAGATCTAGTAACAAGCAGTGATGGTAGTGGACATCTTTGTTACGCAGCAGGGGGAGCAAATGGTGGAGCATATCTACTCACAAGATGTGCCTCATCAAGTAGCAGATACAAAGAGAATATAACAGATCTGTCCTCAAATTTAGGACTAACAGCTATAGAAAAGTTGAGACCAGTAACATTCGACTATAGGGATTGGTATAGTAAGGATGGAAAGAACGTAGGGTTTATAGCAGAAGAAGTAGCAAAGATAAGTCCAATGTTAGTAAACTACAATAGTAAGGGACAAGTAGAGAATGTAAAATACGAGAAAATAACAGCACTACTAGTCAAAGCAGTACAAGAGCAGCAGGAGGAGATAACAGCGTTACAACTAGGAGGACAGATAGCAAATGGCTCTCTCAAGGTAGACAAACTCGAAGTAACAAATGAGGCTGTGTTTAATGGAATAATCCAGGCTAATAGTGATCTGAAGGTTAAGGGGCTTACTTCATTCAGTTCTAATAATATAGGTGAAACTGCAATACTAGCCGGAGCTAAAAGTGTGGAAATTACTTTTACAAAGAAGTTCGGTAGCACTCCTTTTGTAATAGTTAATCCAATTGGTGATCAGGGATTGGACCAAGATATACGCTATAGTGTGTTTAATAAAACTCCAGGTGGGTTTGAAATTAAAATAAACAAGGAAATAACAGAAGATATAAAATTTGACTGGTATGCTTTCACTCAGTATGATTAGTCTTAAATATTATTCAGTTAAATAAATTTATCATGTATGAGATAAATCAGTCGCAGGCTTTTAGCGATAAGCAGCTACATTCACAAGGGAAGAAGTTCAAAATTAATAAAGAAAAATTAATTAAATTTTTGCCATACATAGTTTTGATCGCTCTTGCTGCGATGACAGCATTTCTGGGTTATTCGTATTATGACTTGAAAAAAGGTTATGATCCACAAACGGCAGAGTTTAAAGAAATTACAGAAAATATCAAGACTTTAATTAATATTTCAGAAGATGAAGAGGTCAGGGTCGCAAAAATCACGGACTTGGAAAAATTAAAAGAACAGAACGAGCAGTTCTATAAAGATGCGAAAAATGGTCAGTATTTGGTTGTATTGCCTGAGTCCCAACGTGTGTTGATCTACGACACTGAGTCAAAAAAGATCGTAAATTTCTCTTCATATAATATTCAAGTTGAGCTCATACCAGAGGACCAGATAGAAGCAACTGAAAAACCACTGACGATAGAGATTCGTGTGGATGGTCAAGCCGAAGCAGGGATAGGAGAAGGGATAAAAAGCGGGTTGGAAAAATTGAGCACTAATTATAAAGTATTGGCAGTTAATAAAACAACAAATAGCTATGAAGGCATAAAATTAATTCTTCTAAAACAAGCTGCCAAGCCGAAAATGAGCCAGAATATCATTGCTCATGTTGGCACAAATGAGATCGCAGAGATCATGCCTGAAAATGAGGCGAATTCCTCAGCCGATGTTGTAATATTTATTGGCGCTGATGTTAAGGCAAATGGTCAATAAAGGAACGTAGTAAATTCCTATTTGACTGGCATGCATTTGGAGGTTATAATTGAGTAGTTAATTTTAAGTTAAATTTATTTAAAGTTTTGACAATAAGGGAGTTTATTCGGTGTTTCAGACTTCAGACTCAAGAGCATAAGCGAAGTGCAGGCAATGCTTTTAAGCATGAAGATTGTAAACACCCCGTGATTCGTTTCCCTAAAGCCAAAACAGAAAGGCCCAAATTGGGTACTTAGTACATGAGAAAAGAAGAAAAGTTAAGTATTAATTTCGAGGGGGAGGAATTGACCTTCTCGAGTGGTAATCTTGCATTAAGAGCAGATTCCGCAGTGAAAGTGCAGATAGGTGAAACAGTTGTGCTTGCAATCGTTACAGTAGATAAAGAAGAAAGCACATTAGATTATTTCCCACTAAGTGTAGAATATATTGAAAAATTCTATGCAGGAGGCATTATTTCAGGCTCACGTTTTGTAAAAAGAGAACGAAGGCCTTCAGACGAAGCAGTATTAAAAGCAAGACAGGTAGATCATTCAATCAGATCACTTTTTCCAAAAGGGTTTAAAAGAGGAGTGAATGTCGTTATCACAGTTCTTTCATATGACGATGCCCATGATCCTGCAGATCTTGCTGTAACCGCAGCTTCAGTCGCATTGATGATCTCGCCAGCACCATTCAATGGTCCAAGCGCATCAGTGTCAGTTGGAATTCAGAAAGATGGAAAATTAATTATCAATCCTAAGAATGGAGATAGAGGTGATCTTGAGGGTCATTATATCGTTGGGATCAAGGCAGATCGTGTTCTTAATATCGAAGGATGGTCAAATGAGGCCAAAGAAGATAAATTGAACGAAGTCATTGATCTGGCAGCAGAAAAAGTTAAGCCGCTATATAAATTCCAGGAAGAATTTGCGAAAAAGTTTGGTGTGAAAAAGTATGAATATGAAGAAGAATACATCGACAAAGAAATTCTGGAGAAAGTAGAAAAAGACTTTGGTAAAAAAATTGAAGAAGGATTATTCTCAGGTCTAAAAAGACAGGATCTTTTTATTGAAATGTCGAAAACGATCGTAGAAGAGAATGAAGGTGTTATTTCCAAAGAAAATGCAAGAAATTCAGTAGAATATCTTGCAAGAAAGTACACGAGAAAAAGTGTTTTAGAGCATGATAAACGTCTAAGTGGAAGAGGATTGGACGAGATAAGGAAGATTAATGCCGAAGCAGGGGTACTGCCAAGAGTACACGGCTCAGCACTGTTCACAAGAGGTATGACACAGGCAATGTCAATTGTGACACTTGGTTCAACAAGATTAAGTCAGACATTAGAGAGCTTTGAGGGAGAAGAAGAAAAAGGCTTTATGCACCATTATAATGGCCCAAGCTATTCAACAGGAGAGGGCGGAAGATTTTCATACTATCCTGGAAGACGTGAAATTGGTCACGGCCATATTACAGAAAGTGCAATAAAGGCCGTACTTCCATCTGAAGAAGAATTCCCATATACAATTAGGGTTGTATCTGAAATTTTATCTCAGAATGGATCCTCATCAATGGCCGCAGCTTGCGGAACAAGTTTAGCACTTATGGATGCAGGTGTTCCAATCAAAAAAGCAATCGGTGGTATCGCAGTTGGACTTGTGACAGATGACGAAGATGTTATGAAGTACAAGATTTTGACAGATATTGAAGGAGCAGAGGATTTCTACGGCGACATGGATTTCAAAGTTGTAGGTACGAAAGATGGTATTACTGCTATTCAACTTGATAATAAGCTAGAGGGGGTTCCAATAAAAATTCTAAAAGAAGCCCTACAACAGTCAAAACGTGGCAGGGACCATGTTCTCGAACAAATGGAGAAAGTATTAAATGCTCCAAGAGCGGAACTTAGTCAGCATGCTCCAAAAGTTGACATCGTCAAAGTAGACCCAGGAAAATTAGGTGATCTGATCGGTCCTGGTGGAAAAACAATTAAAGGGATTATTGAACAATGTGAAGAATTTGGTGAAATTGACATTGACATACAAGATAGCGGAGATGTGTATATCACCTCAGTGATCCAGGAAGCGCGTGATAAAGCAATCGAAATGATCAAAGAAATTTTCGAAGAAGCTGAAATTGGAAAAACATACGATGGCGTAGTTGACCGTGTGGAAAATTATGGAGCGTTTGTAAATGTCACAAAGAATATAACAGGACTTGTTCATGTTTCAGAAATGGCTGAAGGGTTTGTAAAAGATGCAGCTGGTTTGGTTAAATTCGGCGACAAAGTTAAGGTCAAAGTAATAGGAATTGATGAGTTGGGCAGAGTCAAACTTTCTATGAAAGGTCTAAATCCTGAAATCGAGAAAAAGGCTACTGAACAATCAGCGAGCGGTGGACAGAGTAATAGTGGCGGTGATCGACCAGACTCTAGAGGATCAAGAAGCTCTGGAAACTTCAGAGATTCTCGTGGTCCTAGAAGTTCCAGTCGGCCAACAGGAGGATTTAATAATAGGTTCCAAAGAAGAGATCGATAGTATATTATTGTTTTGTAAATGGTTAGATTGCTCTCACAAGCTTTTATAGCTTCAATAAACAAAACATTGGACTTTAGGCGCAGTTCTATATCAAAGGCCAAAGATTTTTTGACCAGAGAAGAGAACGGTATACTTAATGCTGCGCTTATTCTGATGATACTGGCCCTAGCCACCAAGTTCACCGGATTGGTGTTCAATGCAATGGCAACAGGATATCTTGGCGCAGGACCTTATAACGAATTTCTTTTTGCTTCTAACTTACCAGAGATTATTTCGGCCTCAATTTTGTTGGGTGCTATCAGCGCTGCGGTCATTCCTGCGCTTGTCCAAGCCAAAGAAGAAGCAGGATATTCCAAGTTCATCGATGTTTTATCAACACTGATAAATGTAACTTTGTTGTTATTTGTTTTGGTGGCGGTAATTGTTGCAATTGCCGCACCTTTGATATTGCCATGGTTAGTGGAAAATGTGATTAAACCAGTGGATATGCCAGGACCAGAGGAAATGGACCGTGCGGTTCTTATGCTTAGGGTCCTGATGATACCACAAATTATTCTTGGAATAAGCACTTTTGTTAGCAGTTCATTGAACGTGATGCAAAGATTTGTGGTTCCGCAACTTGCACCGCTTTTTTATAATTTTGGACGTATTGCCGGTATTCTAGTCCTATTGCCATTTATCGGGAAAAGTCCATGGGTTTTAGTCTGGGGAACACTTATTGGTGCTATTTTTCATCTAATAATTCAACTTCCTCTTGCCTCACATCTGAAAATTACGTACAGACCGGTGATTGGTATAAAAGATAAATATTTCAAAAATATCGTACAACTTGGTTCTCCAAGAGTGCTTGGACTTTCAGCCGAACAAGTCGCAATTGGAGTAGACAGGCTTATAGCTTATGGCCTTGTCGGATATTCACTTACAGCTTATGAATTAGGAGTAAGATTAATAGCGATACCAATGTCCTTGTTCGGGATGACTTTTTCTACAGCTGCGTTCCCCATACTTTCTAAAGCCTTTGTAAAAAAAGACATGGTGCTTTTTAAAGATACATTTACAAATGTATTGAACCAGATTTTTTTCCTTGCCCTGCCAGTTTCTGTTATTCTCCTGGTTTTGAGATTACCTATGACCAGGTTGTTTTATGGTATTTTAGGAGATAGTTTTACTTGGGATGATACAAGAAAAGTAGCGTGGGTTGTTCTGTTTTTTGCATTTGGTCTGACTTTTGAATCACTAAGAACATTACTTTATAGAACTTATTATGCTTTACATAATTCTATGATACCATTGCTATCGGCTGGTTTTGTTGTGTTCGGAGGAATAGTGACAGGTATTCTTTTTACAAATTACTTCAGCCACTTTGATGAGCTGTCTTTGTTTAATTTGAAATTTGATCTGAATTATTTTCTAACAAAAGAGGATGGTATGGCTGGAGTTGGAGGGTTAGCGTTCAGCGCGAGTTTGATATATACGATCGAAGCATTTGCTTTGGTTTATTTCTTAAATAGAAAATATCTTAAAATGAAATTTTCTAGTCTGCTTAAGCCACTCGCAAAGAAATTTTTGGTTGCAATTATTACCCTCGTCCTTACATACAGTCTTTATGCGCTTTATAATGATGTCCTGGATACTTCAAAGACATCGCGCATACTATTTCTTACTTCCACTACAGCTCTTGCCTCTTGCCTTTTCTACCTATGGCTAAGTTATCAATTTGGTATAAAAGAGATTGAGATGGTAGAAAAACTAATGGTAAGGTTGAAAAGGTTGGTTATGAGGAAGCCGCTAAAGTAAAAAATTTCCTGCGAATGTCAAAGTTTGTTTTGGTGGAATGTCATCCCCTCTGGGAGCATTGCAAAAGCATGTACCGATGTACAAGAATTTTGATGTCCAAATTCATATTTATTGCTAGTTTTCAGGCTTTTATCCCTGTACATCGGTACATGCTTTTGCAATGACTGAAGAGGTACTAAAGGCTATATCAACCGAAAATTTAAATTATTAAAGTACAAAACTTGGCATAAATTCTATGCTATCATGTAAGCGATATTAGTTGTTATAATTTCATTCCGATGCCTACACATAAAACAGAGACAAAAGCAGAAAAAACAACTCCAGTTGAAAATAAAGGACCTTCTATGCAAGAAACCAATGTAGCCGAAAAGGTCCCGGTTGCCGAAGTAAAAACTAATTCTAAAGTTGAACCTGAGGTTAAGCCTGAAGTTGAACCCGAGGTTAAGCCTGAAGTTGAACCTGAGGCAAAGCCTGAAGTGGTGGCTGAAACTAAACCTGCAGAGGCCACGGTCCAAGAACCAGCTCCAACCCAAGAATCAGCACCCCAAAAACAAGGCAAGGGTTGCTCTCTCCCTGGTTGTGGATGCAAATCTTGCGCATGCCTAAGCTGCCTGGGAATAATTCTGATAATTGTCCTATTTGGAGCAATTTTATTCTTTAGGCCACCATTCATTTGGAATGCAATAAAGAGCTTCCTAAATGACGGGTATAATCCTCCGACCTATGATAGCCAGGATTCGTCTGCTGTTGTTGACAATATAACTAAAAAAGTTGAGGCAAAAGGCACAGTAGAAATCACAGAAAAAGAACTTCAAGCATTATTACGAAGTGAGCTTGGAAGTAGTGATGTAAGGATTGATGTTGAGCCAAGTTACTTACGTATAGCTTCGGATATTGACGATAACGAAGAACATCCATTATGGCTGATAATTGAACTTGCAAAGACCAATGATAATAAGTTAAAGATCACAAAAATAGGTTTTGAGCGCATTGACGCACCTGACTTTCTCGGTGATGCTATAACAGATAGCGCGTTTCAAGCACTTGATCTGAGCTCTACATCTGAGGAAAATGACGAAGCAGAACAACTTGTTTCTACACTTATAGATGCCAAAGACCAGGGGATTTCACTTGAGTCTGTCCGTTTTGATAAAGATAAAATTACAATAGTAGCTACAAAATGATCTATTTGATAGGCGGTGAAAACACATTCAAAAGTCGCAAATGCTTGGAAGAGATATTATCTGGGTATTCAAAAAAAGGTATTACCATCAAGAGCGCGCACATTTCCGAGCAAAACGAATTTGACGGCGCGCTCAATGGTTTCGGCAATATCGGACTTTTTGAAACAAAGCAATTGTTACTAATAAAAGCATTTGATGAAGCTAAAAAAGATGTACAGGAAAAGTTGCTTACCTTTTTAGAAGAACTTGGAGCTGATCAAGAGGTTGTTATTTATTCCCGCACAAAATTTGACAAGAGGTCCAGGCTTTTTAAGTATATAAAGGCAAAAGGAAAGGTAATGGAATTTGCGCATCTTAAAGGGCGCGAACTGGAAAACTGGCTAAATGAACTAATTAAAACACACGACCTACATTTGAATAGACAGATTTTATACGAACTAATAATAAGATCGGGCGAGGACCAGGATATACTTGAGAAAGAAGTCCTCAAGTTGAAAGCTCTAGATTCCGAAGGAGTGAAAATTGATAAAAAAGTCATTGAACAAGTGCTCGTAGACACACTTTCGGCTGATGTGTGGGACCTTGTGGATTCTTTATCAAAGGATAAAACTAGAAGTTTTATGTTGCTGGAACATCTTTTGAAAACAGCTGAATATGAACAAATTATGGGGCTGCTCGCAAGTCAGGTAAGATTGTTGTATTTATGCGCATTAGCAAAAAATAGAGACCAGGTAATAAGTTTTGGAGTACATCCTTTTGTGGCTTCGAAAATCTTTTCAAGCTCCGTAAAGCTCAATTTGACCAGGATTAAAAAGATATATCAAAAAATGGTCGGTATTGAGATAGCTGTTAGGAAAAGTAAAATAGATAAAAGGCTGGCGCTCGATCTTTTAATATTGGCGTTTTAAAAAAATTACATATACTACTAGTACCCACATTTCCTTTGTATTGGTATAATGAGCATATAATGAAAAGAACACTTATAACTTTGATGACAATTATGCTTATTGCGCAAATCTGGCTTGTGAAGTCAGAAGCTGTCGATACGGTTGGAAGAGAAAATTTGAACTTTGATGAGAATTTAACAGATCAGGAAACAAAATACACATTAAATTCAAATATTTTAATTGCACCCATATTTTTTCCATCTGGCGAGGAAATCAACACTGATGAATGGCTTCAGGGATTGAATTATTATTCTGTGGAAAGACTTGGTTTTTCGGACATCCCATTTCATTATGTTGTGGATTCAGATGGAAAAATATATAGTGTAAATAAAACAGGTGATGAGGCTAAAATAGATTTAAATGGTGCTGAAGGATCTTCAATCATTGTCGCGTATCTTGCACAGGAAGGAGATGTCGACTTCACTGACAAGGCAAAAACTGGATTAAACACAATTCTCTTACAAATTGCCAATGAAAATTCTATCGAATATACAGACATCCAAATTGCTAATTTGAGGTTCCTGGTAAATAAAACAACAAAAATTGCTCAACTTGAGGCGAGAGATGTGACCGGGACATGGTTGACCAGTAGTAAAAAAATGAAGGATCATGTAAAAGCAAATTACAGCCCAATTGCAAAAAAGTACCATGTAAAGGTAGTTGAGGCAAAATCACCTGATGGCCAATTGAAGCCGGGGGAAATTGCAATTGTTGAGTTGAAACTAAAAAATACAGGAGAGCATGCACTTTATGCAGACAGCGATTCTATGTTGCTTGGTACAAAAAAGGATGGTAAATTAAGTAAATTTTTCATAAATGGGATTTGGGCTAGCCAATCTCAAGTTGCAATATTGTCTGAAGGAGATGTTTTGAGGCCAGATGCTGAAGCGACATATCAATTGAAATTTAAGGTCCCACTGTATTTTGGTGCGCAAAAAGAGACTTTCATAATAAAAGACGGAGTAGGCCATACAATAGAAAGTACAGATTTCTCTGTTGAAATTAATGTGGGTGCAATCACTGAAAAGGTTATAGAGATTTTGGATACTGAAACCGGTTACTTAAATGTGCGTGCTTCAGACAGTGGTAACGCGAAGGTTATTGCAAAAGTGTCGCCAGGTGAAAGATATATTCAGAAAAAAACTAGCGATAATGGATTTGTTCAAATAGATCTTGGAGAGGGTGAACTTGGTTGGGTATCGCAAAAATATATTAAGCGAATTAACTGATTAACGAATTACTGATTAACCTGTTAGTAGGCAGGCGGAGCAAGGGATCGACCGCTGATCGAAAATTCATAAAAAATTCATAAAAAATTAAGAATTATTTAAGAAGTTTGTGCTAAACTCATCGTGTTTATTTATTAAATATTTCCAATGGACCAGCAAAATTCTGCGAAGAAAAAATCTCTTGATGTAGCTCTTTCCCAAATAGAGAAACAGTTTGGCAAAGGCTCAATTATGAAATTAGGTGAAAAAACTAAAGAGAAAATTGATGCTATATCAACAGGTGCTTTGTCTCTTGATATTGCACTTGGTATTGGAGGCGTACCAAAAGGAAGGATAGTTGAAATATATGGCCCGGAATCTAGCGGTAAAACAACTTTGGCACTGCATATTCTTGCGGAGGCGCAGGCAGCTGGTGGCACAGTGGCATTTATAGATGCTGAACATGCATTTGATCCTGCGTATGGCGAAAAGATAGGCATTGATATAAAAAATCTTTACGTGTCACAACCAGACTATGGAGAACAAGCACTGGAAATACTGGAAACCCTTGTCAGGTCCGGTGCTGTTGATGTGGTTGTTATAGACTCTGTTGCAGCATTAACTCCGCGTGCTGAGATTGAAGGTGAGATGGGAGATTCTCATATGGGCCTTCAGGCAAGATTAATGAGCCAGGCACTAAGAAAGATAACTGCTATTGCCGGGAAAACAAACACGACTATTGTCTTCCTAAACCAGATCCGTATGAAAATTGGTGTGATGTTTGGCAATCCGGAAACAACAACCGGAGGTAATGCCTTGAAATTCTATGCAAGTGTGCGAATGGAAATAAGGAAAAAAGAAAAGATCACCAAAGGAGAGGATGTAATCGGACATGTTGTGCGTGTGAAAGTTGTCAAAAACAAAGTTGCCCCACCTTTCAAAGAAGCAATTTTTGATATTATTTACCCTACAGGAATTGATAAGGTTAGTTCACTTATCGATGCTGCGATAAATTTTGATGTAGTTCAAAAGAGCGGATCATGGTATAGAAAAGGTGATACGCAGCTTGCCCAGGGGATGGAAGGAACAAAAGAGCTGCTTCGCGAGGACAAAAAACTAACAAAAGAGATCTTTATGGAGGTAAAAAAGAAGGCTGGGATTTAAAAATTCCCTTGCTAAACTGTTGAAAAATTTAGTACAATCAATTAAAATTCACGAGTCCAATCTTGGTGTGAAATAGCATTTAAATATTTTAACAATTATTAAAGATTTCTCATGTCCAACACTCGGAAGTCAATTGATTATCTGTTCATAAGTAAGGTCCGTATAAAAGCACTAAAATATTTTTTGTTCCATCCAAATGTTCCGATCCATTTAAGGGGTGCGGTCAGGGAATTTGACGAGGAAATTAATGCTGTCAGAAGAGAATTAAACCGCTTGGAAGAAATAAAGTTTGTTAGTGCTACAAAACGTGGCAATAGGAGATATTACCTACTTAATCAATCTCATCCGTATTTTGAGGATATGATGGGCCTTGTACATAAAACTTTCGGACTTGGTGGTGATATAGTCAAAGCTGGTGATAAACTTGGAGAAATCAAATATGCACTACTTACAAGTTCCTACACACGGGGCATTCCTGTCGAGCCGAATGATGTTGATTTGATAATTGTAGGCAATGCTAATCTAAATTTGCTTTCCGAAATTATTAACAATGCCGAAAAAAGGATAGGCAAAGAGGTAAACTATACTGTCCTGACTGATAATGAATTTGACATAAGGAAAAAAAGAAGGGATGCTTTTGTATACAATTTAATTGCTGGAGATAATGTTTTGTTGATCGGTGACCGGCATGAATTTACAAAATAATAAATAAATAATTAATTAAAAAATGACCCCAAAAGAAAGGGAGCGTTACAAAATCTGGCTAAGGCAGGCAAACTTCGATCTCAGGGCTGCTCAACTATCTCTAGAGGGTGGATATTACGAATGGGCTACATATCAGGCGGAACAAGCGGTTGAAAAATCATTAAAAGCTTGCATACTACATTCGGGAGAGAAACCTCCGAAAATTCATAAACTTTCTGTTTTGTTCGGCTACTGTAATAATCTTAATGAAACATTTAAAAATACAAAATTTCATTTCAGATATATTGAATCATTCGCTTTTATTTCAAGGTATCCTTTTCTCATACCAGGTAAAGAAAGTACGCCACACGACCAGATAAATAAACAAGAGGCTGAAAAGGCTCTGGAGGAAGCCAATGATATTCTCAAAAAAGTTGAAGGTATCCTTAAAAGCGAGCCGTTCAAAGCAACAGAAAAACTACCTTCAGCTATTTCAAAAGAACAACTGTCTACCAGATTGGAAACGGTGAGAACCGCACTTATACAGGAATTCTCACCGGAAAAAATTATCGTGTTTGGTAGTTATGCAAGAGATCCTCTTCCTTCAAAACTTTCGACAATTGATATTCTGGTTATTGCTGAAACAGATATGGCATTTACTGAACGTATTATCAAAGCAAGAGAAGTAACAAAGGGAGGCATTCCTTCGATCGAACCATTAATATATACATCAGAAGAGTTCAAAATTATGACTTCAGTGGAAGGAGAATCATTTTTTGAATCCGCACTGGAAGAGGGCAGAGTGATTTTTGAAAAGAGAAAATAGATAACTTTAATCTGATAAATTTTACTTATTAATTTCCCCCAAATGACACGAGTCGAGAAAAAAGCATGGCCTGATCTTTTTGAGCAGGTTCTTAATGGTAGTAAGGCGTTTGATCTGAGACTGGCTGATTTTGATATTAAAGAGGGTGATACTTTATTATTACGAGAGTGGGACCCAGAGACAAAAGAATATACAGGAAGGGAAGTTGAGAAAGAAGTTAAACTTGTCCTGAAAACAAAAGATCAAAAATTCTGGCCAAAAGAGGAAGTTGAAAAATACGGCTTCCAGGTGATTGGGTTTTGATCCGAATTTCATTTAGGAACTCTTATATGTTTTGGGGTTACTTTTATCAATATAAGTGTAAGCAAAACTCCTAGTATTCCGAGTATGCCAAAGGCAGGAGATAGTCCAAATAGGCTGGCGCATATACCGGCGAGAATTGGCCCAATAATATTCCCTATATTGTTAAAAAAATCAGCAAGACCTTCTATTTCTCTATCCAGTGTTTTAGTCTCTTCAATGTAGTCCGCATAAATACTTTTGACAGCCGGCCATGCAACACTATTAAGCATAGAAGAAATAAATGTAATAACAATGATCACTACAGGCGGGTTAAA
>Ga0209416_1000898_pt1 | contig 24810 bp, 21 predicted proteins | sample RifGroF1_FD_184001 | JGI IMG/M metagenome (GOLD analysis project Ga0209416, IMG submission 184001) | Groundwater microbial communities from Rifle, Colorado, USA - Groundwater F1 (SPAdes) (version 2) | ecosystem: Environmental > Aquatic > Deep subsurface > Groundwater | place: Rifle, Colorado...
ATATCAGAAAAATTTGAAACAGGAGAGAGGAGAGATTATGGGGTGCGTTCGGGAGAAAACACTCACATTTTAGAGTTGCCTCCAAATTTCTCTCTCCTCCTCCTCGTTTCCTTAGGAATGGTCCCTTCCAGAATACAATCCATAAGGAATTTACCAAGATTTCGGAATGTTTTGAAAAACTTAAAGAGTTTTCACTCCTTTCTCCTACACTTGGAATATATGGATATTATACAAAAGAAAGATTGATATTACAATGAAAGTTCGAGGGAGGATGACCAAATTTGAGATAGCTCAAAATTACATCGGTCATCCTCCTCAGTTCCTCAGTTATTTTTGATCAACGCATCTTGGCAGATCAGGAAAAAACTGAAGTAAAGGCCGCGGGTTCGGAAGTGTTCACCAGGGTATTCAAAGAATTCAATGATTTTGGTACGTTACTTTTCAGCATCGTTAACATTTTGGACCCTCCCAAAAATAACAAGATTTCCTTGTTTGTTTGATCAAGCAATACCAACCGATATGTTTCGAGTGCAAGCACCCAACAATACGTAAGACTTACTTGATATAGCGGTGATTTTCACCTCCCCATGTTTGAATTTCCCTACTTACCGGGCTTTTAAAAAAAAGAGCCACGAACCAACCTTGCACTAACAATATATCTTAACAGATATATTTCTGTCAATATCTCCCCATAGTATGCTATCATTACATAATGAATTGGAATTTAAAAACTCTCTACAAATCAGAAAAAGATCCTCAAATACAAAAGGACATTGCCATATCCCAACAACAAAACAAAACCTTCGTAAACAAGTGGAAAAACAATACAAAGTATCTTGAAGAGCCAAAAGTTTTACTCCAAGCCATACAAGAATATGAAAAGCTAGAAGAAACATACGGACAGTGTCAAAAACCACTCTACTACCTCTCTTTACGATCATGTCTTAACCAAACAGATCCAGTAATCAAAGGGATGCTAAACAAAATATCAGACACAGCTACCAAGATGGGAAATGACATTCAGTTCTTTGAATTGAACATATCCCAAATACCAAAAGAAAAACAGAAATCTTTTCTTAATTACAAAGGATTAAAAAACTACAAACATCATATCGAAAGGCTCTTCCTTCTTGGAAAATATTTACTTTCTGACAACGAAGAAAAAATCTTTAACCTCATGTCCAAGACCTCCCATTCTAATTGGAAAGATATGCTAAGCGAACTCCTGGACAAACAGAAGCTTACTGTTGTAGATGAGAGTAACAAAAAGCACGAGATTACCTACAACGAAATCTCTAAATATCTCAACTCTACAAACAAGAAAGTAAGAGACTATGCCTCAGTAGAATTTAACAAAATAAACAATAGATATGCAGAGATAGCGGAGTTTGAGATTAATTCAATTCTTGAAGCTAAGAAGGTCTCCGATGATTACAGGAAAATGCCAAGACCAGATTTAACAAGACATATTGCAGACGACATAGACAGTGACATAGTAGATACATTGGTAAAAACAGTGACCGATAATTTCGATATCTCTAAGAAATATTATGCTAAAAAAGTGAAACTGTTGGGATTAAAAAAACTGGGATACCATGAGAGGAATATTCCACTCAAAGGTGTAGATGTAAAATATACATATGAAGATGGTATGCAATTGGTAAAAGATACCTTCTCTTCTCTAGATACTCAGTTTGGTGAAATACTAGATGGTTTCCTGAAAGATGAAATCTACGACGTATATCCCAAAGAGAGTAAAAGTGGAGGAGCATTCTGTATCTCTGTTAGTAAATCCCTGCCTACATATGTTCTACTCAACCACACAGACAAATTAAACGATGTCCTTACCATAGCCCACGAGAGTGGACATGCAATACATTCAATTCTTTCAAAAAAACAAAACGGACTAAACAGCGGGCACCCCATATCTCTTGCAGAGGTAGCTAGTACATTCTTCGAAGATTTTGTGCTTGAGAAAATTTTAGAGAAAACGGATGACAAGGATGTATTACTTGGAATACTGGACAACAAATTGAACGGAGACATTTCCAGTATATTTAGACAGATTGCTTTCTACAATTTCGAGAAAGAATTACATAGTACACACAGAGAGAAAGGTTTTGTATCTAAGGAAGAGATATCTCAAATATTCTGTAAACATATGAAGGCATATCTTGGAGACACTGTAGAAGAGGATGATAGCATGAGGAATGGATGGATATATGTAACTCACTTTAGAAGTTTTTTCTATGTATATTCATATGCTAGTGGTTTGTTAATATCTAAAGCTCTTCAAGAGATGGTTAAGGAAGATTCTAAGAATATATCCTATATCAAAGCTTTTCTTGAATCTGGAGGTAGTAAATCTGCGAAGGTATTGTTTAAAGAAATGGGCATAGATATTTCAAAGGAAGATATTTGGAAAAAAGGTATAAACGAGGTAAAATATTTGTTAGATAAATTGAATAATATATAACTATGGGAGGAGATAGATGGTATGAGTCTGATAAAACAGATCAAACCGATGATACTCTCAAAGCTTATTCCGAAGCAGTCGAAGAGTATCTGAAAGAAAAAGGAAAGACCGGCTATTTACTAGGTTACCCAGCTATTCATTTAAATACAGCAATGCAGATTTGTATATTAGACCCACACAACGAGGTCCCTGCAGATATACTTCTTTTTGCAGATATTGTTGGTGATTTTGTGGATACAAAGGAACCTTCTCTATTGGACAAGGATAAATATCAGCATGAGTACAACGAACAAGAGGAAAAATATAACATATCTTTCGAGATAACGGACATAAATGGGGATATACAGGAATTCTCTGGAGAATTTAACCGAGAGGCAAACATTACTTCGATAAAAGGAGTTTAATAAATTGCCGGACCTAGATTCGAACTAGAATTAACGGTTCCAGAGACCGCCGTCCTACCATTAGACGATCCGGCATTAAAAACCAATTATATCACCTTACTAATATATTTCTCCAATCTCTCTGTCGCCTTTTCCTTACCTAATACAGATATAATTTGATACAAATCAGGAGATTTAGTTCTCTTAGTTATTGCTACCCTCAATATCATAGCAACTTCACCAGCCTTTACTCCAAGTTCTTCCGCAAGTTTTTTTACACCTTCAAACCATATATCTACAGTATCGGGGATATCAAACACTTCAATATATTTCTCCAAGATATTCTTTTGAATATCTCCCCCTATCCTTTCCGAGATATCTTCGTATTCAATCTTTTCGAACATTTCGTCAAAGAATATAGATAATTGCTCTTTAATATCTGAGTATTTAACAATATCTTTCCTTACCTTTGGACCCTCTCTCTCAATATTGAAAATCTTTATACACAAATCCTTGTTCTCTTTCAACAAGCTTGCTAGCTCTTTGTCATACATCTCTGACCAAGCTAAGGATTGTACATACACCTGCTCTGCTGAAAGAGTTGCAACGTAGTTCTTGCAAGTATCATCGAGTTTAATGATGTCAAAAAGTGCTCCAGATTTACTAAATTTATCCAAACTTATTTTAAATTCATCTACAGAAAGTGTTGGATTTTGGATTCTCCAATCGTAGAAGTTTGAATTTGCAATATTTAGAAGATATTCCTTAACACCCTCTATTGGATATCCATTTTCAATGTAAAATTTAACATCTGCCTCAGGATCTTTCCTTTTGCTTAATTTCCTCTTTCCACCATTATCTGTTTTCATCAAAGGAGAGAAGTGTGCATAAGGGATCTGCTCAAAGCCAAGTTTCTGGAAAAGCTCTACATGCAATGGTACAGAAGAGAACCACTCATCTGCTCTTGTTACTAATGTAATGCCCATAAGAATGTCATCAATTGGATGTGCGAAATGGTATGTAGGATATCCGTCGGATTTTAACAAAACTGCATCCATGTCATTTTCTCGTAGTGTGACCCCACCCTTTATCATGTCTGTCATATTAAATGTATTATCTATGTTTCCAGTAGAGTAAAGTCTAATTACAAACTTTTCTCCCTTGTCTAACATCCCCTTTACCTCTTCTAAACTCTTTTCTCTCCATAGTGCCCACTTACCGTAACAACCCGTTCTTAATTTGTTTTCTTCTTGTTCCTTTCTAATATTTTCTAACTCGCTTTCTGCCATAAAGCATGGATATGCAAAACCTTTCGATACTAAATCTTTGGCAAATACTTTGTAAATATCCAACCTTTGACTTTGGATATATGGACCAAACTCTCCTTTAGAGGTTTCTTCATTTAACATCCCTTCGTCAAATTCAATTCCAAATCCCTTAAACCCTTCTATTATTTCTGTTACCCCATTTTCTACTTCTCTTTTCTTGTCCGTATCCTCTATACGGAGAATGAAGAGTCCTTGGCTCTGCCTAGAAAGAGATCTTCCAACTAAGCTAGTGAAAACACTTCCAATATGTAGGAATCCAGTAGGACTTGGAGCAAATCTTAAAACCATTGCACCTTCTTCTAATTCTCGCTTGGGATATCTACTAAGAACATCTTGAGGTGTTTCTTTTACATCTGGAAAGAGTAATTGTGAAAGCATTACATTGTCCTCTGTTGTTCTCATAGTATAATTGGTAAGATTAATATTGATTGAATATATAACTACTGTTAAGATTATATCATGACATTAACAGAAGCAGCATTTTGGACAAAAAGATTTGGAATAATAGCGGGAGGAGCATTACTTGTTTTCCTTGTTATCGTTCTAATAATCACAACTGTAAACAAGGGTAAGAATATGCCTCCTGCATATTTAACTGCCAATTTCGCATGTACAGAGTTTAAAGAGGAGTTCTTGGAGAACAAGCTTTCGATTCCTACCCTAAAGCTTGTAGAGGGTTCTGAGATGCTTTTTGAAATTAAAACAGAGAGTGGAAAGATAGATTCTCTTCCACGAATTATCAATGTTTACAAATTTAGTAATCCAACTCAATCTTTAAGTTCTCAGGCAGATTCTAAGATTCTTGCCAAGAAGCTTGGGTTTAATCCCGATGCAGTAATTAGAAGAGGTACAGAAAGTTATGTATGGGTAGATAGAGATACAAGCAGAACACTAGAGATACAGGCTAAAAATTTGAATTTTACACTTAAAACAGATGCTCAATATATCCGCACAAAGGCGAAGAGTGGTGCACTTCCAACAGAGCAGGAAGCAAAATCTAAAGCAGTAAACTTCTTAAGATCACTTGGTTTCTCTTCAGATGATTATGCTTCAGGTACACCTACGACTACATTGATAGATGTTAATCCAGATGGTTCATTTAGTCAGGCAGCTTCTCTCTCTGAGGCAGAATTAATTAGGGTAGATTTCAAAAGGAGTAAATCCATGATAACCATCGCTTCAGATATTGTTGGAGCTGAATCTATGGTTGCTTCTCTTACCAGAAAGTTAGGGGAGCCAACAGAGGAGACTCCAATTATTAATGATGAGAGAATAACGGTGTATACCTTCAATACTAGCGTTACTACTACTAATCCAAACAAGAGCAATATCTCTGTATATATTGGAGTTCAAGAGAAGTCTTCAGATACTTTAGCTGGGATATACCAGATAGATTATGTTTACTGGCCAATACAGGAGACAAATTGTGGTACATACGAGCTTGTTTCTCCACAGTATGCCATACAACAGGTTCAGTCAGGCAATGGAAGTTTAGTGTATCTAAATAAGGTTGGAGGAGATGATGTAGTCAATTACATACCAAAGAAGGTTACCAAATTTAGTGTGTTCTACATTAATCTTACATACTACGAAAGTTTGGAGGAACAAGAATACCTTCAGCCAATATATGTAGTATCTGGGGAAGCGATATTTGATGATGGTTCTAAGGGAGAGTTTGATTACTACTACCCTGCTATTAACTACACATCTGTACAGAACAGAATAGTATTACCAGAACCAGAGGTTGAAGAAAGTAGCTCTTTCTTTTAGATATTACTATGGTGTGATTCTCTTAGGATCTCTTGGAAGAAGTGTTACATCCCTAATATTGTCTAAGCCTAGCAATTTCACTAGTACTCTTGTTGCCCCTACTCCCATTCCACCATGCGGAGGGCATCCGTATTTGAAGAATTGAAGAAATATTTCAAAATTTTTAACATTTAACCCTTTTTCCCGTGCCTGTTTTACAACTACATCATATCTGTGTTCTCTTCTTGCACCAGTAGTAGTTTCAAGTCCATTCCAAAGTAGATCGAAACTGTCTGAGAGTTCTTTCCCTTCGACCTTCATATGGTAGAAAGGCCTCTTTGCCCATGGCCACTCTGTTATGAATACAAACTCATGATTATATTTCTCTTTAATATATTCTCCTAGTGCTTTCTCATCCTCAGTACCGATATCTTCGTAATCTTTTTTCAAAATATCCATAGCTTGCGCAAATGTAATTCTTGGGAATGGTCTCTCAGGTATAACAATCTCTCTGCCAAACATTGCCTTAATCTCTTCTCCCATCTCTTCTTTCAAGCCTGTCATCCAGTACACTATCCACTCCTCTTCCAAATCCAAAAGCTCTTCGATTTTATCTACAAAAGAAACCTCCATATCTACACCTGTGAATTCAGTAGCATGCCTTCCTGTAAATGATTGCTCTGCCCTGAAGATTGGGCCAATTTCAAACACCTTCTCAAAACCAGAAGCCATTGCCATCTGCTTGTAGAATTGAGGACTCTGAGTTAAGAACATCTCTTGTCCAAAGTAATTTACTTTAAAAACCTCTGCGCCACCCTCACTTGGGATTGAGATTAACTTGGATGTCTTTATATCTATGAAGTTATGCTCATACCAGTACTGTCTCATATATTTTTCCATTGTTGACCAAACTTTGAATATCAAGGCGTTCTTTGGTTTTCTCAAATCAAGCCATCTATTATCCAATCTTAAAGCTAGGTTTGGTTCCTCATCACCTTTTCTTTCATATACTTGGAATGGTAACTCCGCAGATGGGGTAGATATTACCTCTATACTTTTTAAATGAAGTTCAAAACCATCAGGAGCCTGTTTCTCTTCTTTACCGATTCCGGTTACATATATCACTGATTCTGATGGTGTGGTAGATAATTGTTTAATAATTTCACTGTCATCTACAAAACACTGTACTACTCCAGAGATATCTCTCAGAAGTAGAAAACCAAATTTAGATTGTTCTCTAAATTTGAATAGCCATCCCTTAAGAACAATTTCTTTACCATTGTACTCAGAAGGATTTTTTAGAACATCTTTTATATTTAATTCTTTCATAGGGAAATTCTAACAGATTAATTAGTAAATCTCCATTCCTTTACCATAAATTGTATATTTTCATTACCATTCCATACATTTATGTCAGGATATCCAATAACATCTATACTATCATTTTCATTAATATCCTGTGTATCCTCATTACAATTAAAAAGAACAAGCGTTAGTAAATCTACACCATTACCTTTTACAATTAACTTCATATGGTTCTTCTCCTGCCCCATTATGTTTTTTCTTACTACAACCAACTCCTTCAAACAAATGATTGGTTTAGAATTACCATATCCAAATGGTTCTAATTTCTTTAAATTATTTATTAATTCGTTATCTATATCTTCTGTATCTACAAGTAGATCTATCTTAATATCTCTTTGCAAATCTTTTTCTGTTATTTTTTTGTTTGCATACTCCGTTATCTTCTTTACAAACTCATCCATACTCTTTTCTTTAGCTGTAAAACCCGCAGCTAATTCGTGCCCACCATATCTCTCAAGATATTTATCTAATTTTTCTAATGCTTTGGTAATATTGAAACCCTTAATACTTCTGGCAGAACCTTTAATTACTCCATCGTTCTTTGTAGTAACAATTACCGGTCTGTAGAACTGTTCCTGAAGCTTACCTGCAACAAGCCCTATGATTCCTTCATGCCAATTCTCACCCTGTACAAACAGTAGCTTGTTTTCTAAATCTACATCCTCCTTGGCGATGTCTAAAATCTCTGTTGTTAATTTCTGTCTTTCAAAATTAATACCGTTTAGTTCATTAGCTATCTCAGTACATTTCTTTTCGTCATTACTTACAAGTAACTTAACAGCTTCCATTGGTGAGCCTATTCTTCCTGCAGCATTTATTCTTGGTCCAACTACATACCCCAAATGGTAGGAATTAATGTCTTTGGGTAATATCCCTGAACGAAGGATTAATGCATTAAGACCTAACCTTTCTCCTTTGGATATCTGTTCTAATCCAAATTTAACAAATATTCTGTTTACATCTAGAAGTGGCATCATGTCTGTAACTGTAGAAAGTGCAACTAAATCCAAGCCATACTCCTTGTCCTCTTCCATTTCCAACTCATTTCTTAATGCTTGAACAAGAAGATATGCCACAGCTGTTCCACAAATCTCTTTGTTTGGATATTCTTTCCCAGGGTACATTTGATGAACAAGAGTGTAGCCTAAGTTCTCGGAGATATCTTCGGGTGGTTGATGATGGTCAGTAATGATAAAGTCTAAATCTTTGGAGTGTTTATTTATTAATTCCTTATCTCTTACTCCACAATCTACAGTGATGAGTAAGTCACAATTTAGGTCTTTAGCATCTTTTATGGATGACTCTGTAAGACCATATCCTTGATCAATTCTACTTGGGATATATGGCACAACATCTACCTTCTTTTCTAGTATCTTTGAGACATCCCTATAAAGAAACTCCCACAGAAGTGCAGACGCACAGATTCCATCACAGTCAAAATCCCCATGGATTACAATCTTTTTATTCTCTTTGGCATATTTAATTATCTTCTTTGCCGCCTTACTAACTCCAAAGAGTTTCTTGTATGAAGGTATATTCGCAAGTAGTGGCTCAAGATGTTCCTCTCTGTTCTTAATCCCTCTATTTTCAAGGATTGTTTCTACAAGATCTTCTTTCTTGTTCTCTGGTATTAGCCAATTACTCTTACTTACTAGACTCATTATTTATGTATTTTTCAATTAAGTCCCAATTAAATCCCTTCCTTCGTAAGAAATCTATCTTTTTCCTATCTTCAAAAGTTATCTTCTCTTCTTTAAACTTTTTTCTATATGTTGCTACTAATACACTGTATTCATCTCCAAGTGTTTCTTCAAGAACCTTTTCAATTATATCCTTTGAGACACCCTTTGACACAAGTTCACCGTAAAGAATATTTTTTCCTCTTGGTTTGTTTTTAATTCTACTCTCTACAAACATTTGAGCATATTTCTCATCGTTTAGGTATTCATACTCAAGAAGTTTTTTTACAACAAATTCTTCAATGCTTGAGATATCTTCCTTGGATACATCCTCAAACCATTTACCCTTTTTCTTAAATACCAAATCTTTTAAATATCTTCTTACTTGAAATTCTGTTTTAGGAGATCTAACAAGATATGATACGGCCCTGTCAAAAAATCTTGACCTTAATTCAGATGTTAGTATTTCGTTTAGTTCTGTATCTGAAAGCTCTTTTCCTTGGTAAATACCAAATTGTGCTACAACATTTAAAGATATTCCACAGAAAAAGTTTTCGTCTATGTACATGTTCAAACGAGAGCTATCTCGCTTCTGAGATTCAAGAGAAGTTATCTTCATACCCTATTTTACTTTAGAGAGAACCTCTTTAACAATCTTGTCTCGAAGTTTAGTATCTTTTTTCAAAACTTCAATTGTAGCTTCTCTTCCTTGACCTAATTGCTCTTCCCCATATTTAAACCAGGCGCCAGCTTTTTCTACAACTCCTAAATCTGCTGCTGCGTCTAATATACTGCTTTCTCTATCTATACCCATTGGGTAAATCATGTTAAAGGTAGCCTCTTTGAAAGGAGGAGCTACTTTGTTTTTTACAATTTTTACTTTCCTTGAGTGTCCAATTACCTGCCCATCTTTTACAATCTTCTCTTTCTGTCTAATGTCCATTCTAATGGAGGCATAGAATTTGAGTGCATTTCCACCAGTTGTGGTTTCAGGGTTTCCAAACATAATACCGATTTTCATTCTTAATTGGTTTAAGAAGATTATTGTGGTACCTGTCTTACCCGTTATTGCCGTGAGTTTTCTTAGCGCTTGTGACATCAATCTAGCTTGTAGACCCATATGGCTATCTCCCATCTCGCCCTCAATCTCTGCTCTTGGAGTAAGTGCTGCTACTGAATCCACCACTATGACTGAGAATGCTGCAGATCTAACTAATGTTTCTAGAATTTCTAATGCTTGCTCACCAAAATCTGGTTGAGATATATACAGGTTGTCGATATCTAATCCAATATTTTTAGCATATGTTGGATCAAAAGCATGCTCTGCATCTATGAAGGCGACAGCATCACCTTTCTTTTGTGCTTCTGCAAGGATATGTATTGCTAAGGTTGTTTTACCAGATGATTCAGGTCCGTATATCTCAATTATTCTTCCCTTTGGAATACCACCAACACCTAGTGCAATATCTAGTGAGAGTGCACCAGTTGGAATAACCTCTACCTTAACTTTTTCCTGGCTACCAAGTCTCATAATGGAGCCTTTTCCAAACTGCTTCTCTATCTGGGATACTGCCATTTCAATTGCTTTTCCCTTTGGATTTTCAATCTTTTTTACTGTTTCTGTCATATGTAGTAATTACTATCAATTTAAAGATACTTCAGAATAACAGAGTACGAAGATACAGTCAAAGCAGTAAAAGAAAGATTTAATTAACCGATAATATTTTTATATTATTTCCTTAAGAATTTTTCCTAGATTCTCAATAAAGGTATTTCTCAAAATTTCATCCTCTCGGATATATCTAGCAATCTCTATCTGAACGGATGGAATTCGCAACTTAGATGCGACATATTCACCCAATGTTTCTTGATCGTTATCTAAAAATCTAAAGATAAATATACTTGCTCCCTTCAATTCACCCCTGTTTAACCCCTCAGAAATGCTTTGTGCAAAGGACATAGATCTGTCAAATCTGGTTGGATAGTAGATCCCGATATCATAGCCGGCGCCATCTCGTAGTCCATGAATATCTATAAAGTTTTTAAACTTGTCCTCCCTTACAATTTTCCTTATCTCCTGTTTGTATGGGTTATTTTTTTCTTTATGGTAATTTGGATCATATGATGTCTCTTTTACTTGCATGATTCCTGCGCAATTAATATCTAAACATATTTTCTCAACAATCATGTCTGTGCAAGCTTCTCCACCCTTGTAGGAGCCAGAAAGAGATGGTCTCTTGTGAGAATATGTGTGAGGTGCAGAGAGCAGTATTGGAAGTTTCCCTTCTATTATTTTTACATCGGCAGTATCCATGATATATAAAGTAACATATATTTTATCTGTTGACCACATATCCAAGTTGTGTAAAAATGGATATATATAAATTTTTATCTATTTTAGATGAGAAAATTACTTTCTGGAGCAATACTATCACTGTTGCTTCTACTTCCTTTAGTAGGAGTTGCAACTCCTGTATTAGCTCAAACAGAAGAAGATTCTGTTATTGCACCCTTTGAGGGATACGATTGGGAAACAGAGTATGATTGGAGCGATCTTGCTGCTGATTCAGATCTAACAGCTGCTGATGCCGAAGCTGGAATACTTGCTGTACTCTTTGGTGGAGCAATGCTTTTCGTTTCCATTATTTCTTCGTTAGCTATGTATATTTACTGTGCCATAGCATTGATGAAAACTGCACAGAAATTAGGAGCAGAGAATGCCTGGTACGCATGGATTCCAATACTTAATTTGGTTTTACTCTTCAAGTTGGGAGAGCAGAATCCATGGTTGATTCTTTTGATGTTAATCCCAGGTATTGGTGCCTTGATTGTAGGAATTTTAGCTATAATTGCAACAATGAAGATCTGTGAGAAGAGAGGATATGACAAACTCTTAGGTCTTTTGATGTTAGTCCCAATTGCAAACCTCATTCTTTGGGGAATGCTTGCATGGGGAAAGAAAAGTGCTTAATTGTTAATCTACTACAAACTGGATAGTGTACTTTGCGCTATCCAGTTTCTTGTTACATAAATATGAATACAACCGATGTCCCTGTGTTTGAGAATTTGGGTTTTGACAGTGAAAGATATATTGAATTGCAAAAGAATGAGATTCTTGAACGACTTACTAGAGTAAATAATGGTAAGTTGTATTTAGAAATCGGAGGGAAATTACTTGAAGATCCTCATGCCTCAAGAGTTCTTCCTGGGTTTTACCTCGATACAAAGATAAAGATATTACAAAGATTAGAAACTCCTTTCGATATTGTATATTGCCTAATATATGGAGATATTCTCAAAAACAGGCAATTGAATAATCAGAAAGAGGGATATATTGAATCAGCAATCAATACAATCAAGAAATTACAAGATATTTTTGGTGTTAAGCCATACATTGTAATAAACAATATACAAGATGAGAATAACCCTCTACTAGTAGAAGCGAAACAGAAACTAGAAAGTATTTCCGACCATGTATATCTTCGCTACCACATAGATGGTTATCCCAATGACACACAAAGGATCCTAAGTAATGATGGATATGGTAAGGATGAAGAGATTCCTGTACAAAACAAGTTAGTTATTGTAACTGGTGCAGCTTCAAACAGTGGAAAGATGTCTACTTGTTTTGGAATGATATATTTTGACCATCTTAGAGGATTAAATTCCGGATATGCCAAATACGAAACATTTCCTGTATGGAATCTCCCTCTTGAGCATCCCATCAATCTTGCATATGAGGCAGCTACTGCAGATATTGGGGATAAAAATATCATAGATGAGTATCACCAGAACGAGTACAACGAGGTATCTGTAAACTACAACAGAGATATTGATGCATTTGTAATACTTAAAAAACTTGCTTCAGATTTACTACCTCCAGACAATATGCTAAACAATTACAAATCTCCAACAGATATGGGTATGAATCATGTAAAAGAAGCCGTTACAAATGATGAGATAATATGTGTAGCATCTTTAAATGAGATACAGAGAAGAGAGGCTTGGTACCAAGAGGTCATAGATAACGGTTTCGGAGAGGATAGCTGGGTTACAGCCTGTCAGGAGCTTGAAAAGAAAGCACTAGAGTATATACAGAGCAAAGGATACAACCCTACTCTGCATCTTTAACAAAATCCAAAATCTTTTGTTCTTCCTCTGGTGTAGCACCCTCTAATTTCACCTTATCTACCCTTCTAATTAACTGATTAAATCTAGTTGTACTTACAGTATCATACTGCTTTTGAAGAGAACCAATTCTTTCCCCTATCTTAAAGAAAGAGTCAGAGAAATTGTCGAACTCTTTTTCAAATGCCTTAATGTTACCAATAATGTTATGGATATTTCCCTGTACTCTGAAGTTCTCGTATGCCTGTTTAATCATTCTAAGTATTGCAGTAAAACTAAATGGACCTGCAAGTACAACCTTCTTTGCCATAGCATCCTGCCATACCTCTGGCATCTTCTCGTAAATATATGAGAAGATCATCTCGTTAGGGATAAAGAGGATTACAAAATCTACTGTCTTGTCTTCTGGATTAATGTAGTCTCTTGTACATACCTGATTAATCTTCTCCTTCACATCCCTTACAAACTGTGCCGTATATTTCTCTTTTGTTTCCTTGTCATCTGTTTCAGACATTCTTTGGAGATTTGCATATGGAAATTTAGAATCTACGTTAATTCTAGTTCTGTCTGGAAGAAAGATTGTAAAGTCTGGTCTTGTTTCAGAGCCAGCCTGCTCTTTGTTAAATTCGTAATCATTTCCTCTTACGAATCCTGCCATCTTTAAAAGGTCATCTGCAACCTGCTCACCAAACTGTCCTCTTAGCTGGTTGTTCGAGAGTACTTTTTTGAGACTCTCTGTATTCACTGAAAGTTGTTCTGTAACTCTCCTACTCTCTTCTAAAGAAGTTTTTAAGGAGGAGAATGAATCTATCCTGTCTTTTTCGCTTACCTTAACATATTCTTCTAAGTTCTTAATTAGTCTGCCTATCTCCTCTCTTTTGTTATCTAGATCTATCCTGCTTTGTTTTGTTTCAGAGCTAAGAGATTCTCTTGCAGTTTTAACAAGGTATTCGTTGGCTTCCATGAGGGCTTTTGGCACTAATTCTTCAAGCTTTCCCTCTATTGTTTCTGTGAGTGTTTCGTTGTCATTGCCTCTTCCTTTGTTCACAAAGTAGAAGATTCCAACACCGAGTAGTATTCCTCCGACAAGTGCAAGTATTATATACAACATAAATGGAAGATTTCTTTAATTTAGAGTATTCTAATTATATATAACTTGAGGTCTAGTTCCAAGATGATTAAGAATATCCTAACTGGTAACTCTCTTTTCATAAAGAATTTATTACTTACATCTATATTTGGTGGTTTGATAGGGGCATTAAACTATGCTTTTAACATCTTTGTCGCTAGATTTACTACTTTAGAGATATTCGGTATCTACAGTGCAGTATTAGCAATAATATATCTAATACAAATACCCACTTTGTCCATACAGGCATTGGTAACAAAGGTAGTCGCGAAGGAGAAATCTTTCAATCTTAATTCCTACAAATGGAGTATTTTACTTCAGTTTACTGCTTTGGGACTTGTTTTTGGTTTTCTGTTTCTTCTCTTCAAGGAGAATATTTCAAATATTGCTACAATTCCTTCAGATTTAATTATATATCTTGCAATTACCTTTGTTCTTGCATTTGTGAGCCCAATATCTAAGGGTTTACTCTTAGGTAAAGAGAGAATCTTTACTGTTAATCTTTTAATGTTTTTTGAAACAATCTTGAGGTTTGGAATTGGATATTTTGCGATAAAGACAAATACTCCTCTTCCTTTGCTCATACTTTCCTGTGCTATTCCTTCTGTCATAACTACATTAATTGCTCTTCCACTTATCAATTTGAAGGGCAATGGTGAAAAGAAAAAGATCCCTACAGATTTCAAGGAGTTGTTATTAGCAACAGTTAGTTTCCTTCTTCTTACAATCCCATATACCCTAGATTTAATTCTTGTTAACCCAGAGTTTAGAGCACAGTATTCTGGTGTTTCTTTATTGGGCAAATTGGTATATTTTGCAGCCATAACTATAGCTTCTGTTATGTTTGCAAGGTTAAGTAATTTAACAAAGAAAGCAGAGATTACTAAATCTTTACTTGTTGCACTTTCTCTTTCTGTAATAATTGGGCTTGGTACAACTGCTGTTTTAGTTGTATTTAAGGATAGTATTATTTCTCTTACAATTGGAGACAAGTATCTTGAGTTTGCACCATATCTTTGGATATTTGGTTTGTGTATGACAGGGTATGCACTAGTGTATATGGTAGCGAACTATTTCATAACTCAGAGGTATTATGTATATATCTTTATTCTACTAGTATGCTCTCTACTCCAGGTATATTTGTTTAGTATTAGAAATGAGAGTTTGGAGATGGTTATAACCAACCAGGTTATTGTATATCTTGTACTTACACTTGGGACTTTCGCTATGTTAGGTTTGAATTTGAGAAAGAAATAAATTTATATCATACATTTATGGATACAAAAGAATTAAAGGCCTTTATATTGGAAGCAAGTCAAAACACATATGCTTCAGAGGATAAAAATATTAGACAAGTACAGGATGACAAATCTACCACGATTGTTTACGAAAGAGATGATTGGAAGTATCACGACAATTATTTTGGTGGAGAACCTTTCGGAGGTAGAGAGGTAGTATTTTTTCAGGGCAAACCTGTTTGGATGATGGTTTATTATGGTAGTGTAGTGGTTGATGAGATTGTACCGGATGAATTATACAAAGTTCTCACAAAGGCATTAAGAAGTTCTACAATAGATATGCCATATAGAGGACCAAAGGAATTAATAGATGGAGATTTTACATATAAGAATACTTTGGATGGAGATGCCGAAAGATTCTCAGGAAAAGAAGATATATATAAAGATGATGTCCTACTTTATACTGCCAAGTATGTCGGGGGTGTATTGTAAGAAACAGTGAATAATTGGACGATATTGGTATCGAACCAATGACCTTCGCAATGTGAATGCGATGCTCTAACCAGCTGAGCTAATCGTCCATACTATTGGGAAGTTTTATTGTCACCATCACCACTATCACTCTTTGGTGTTCTAACTGCATACATCATTACAAAGAATATTACCAATATTATTGGTAACCCTATTCCAACCAACAAACTCTTTGTAACAATACCACCTAATATTCCAAGAAGAATACTGCCACCTATTACAATGAATGCTTTGTTTAGATTCATAATATTAATATACCACAAAAGTTATATTTTTCTAACAACAATCTTCTTGGTTACAATTGTATTATCCTTCTTTACAGATATATCCTTTACAGAAGAAATATCCTTTAGAACATAAGCCTCATCCTCAATATCTAGTTTGTACACACCTTTGTTCATTATGAATCTGTATCTACCATTCTTCTCTGTAACTCTTTTGTTAACCACTCTGTTAAATTCAACATCCTCCATAACTACTGATACACCCTCTATGCCCTTACCTTTATCGTTAACGACTTTTCCGTACTTACCTGCAGAACCAAACACAGACCTTAGTAAGAAGAAGAATGCAGGGATATATATTAGGCCAATGAGGAGGTTCCCTGTACTTGGATATTTAGTGTACATGTATATGTAGATGGCTAAACCTACACAGAATATGACAATATTTAGTATTGGGAATATCTTCTGTAGGATTCTTCTTGTTACAAGGAGAGTCTTATTCTTTCCGCCCATCGTCTTCCTGTCGATTGGTATTGCCAACTGAACATCTGAGCTTGCTCTAGATACAGAGAGAGTTCCATTGTAGACATTCTGAATTGGATAATCCTCTCCCTTTACAAACCTACTTGGGAATTCATATCCTCTCTTTGTTACAGAAATTGTATAGTTTCCTGCCTCTAGATTACCTGCAAACTTTCCAGCACTATCTGTAACTGCAGTCTCAATTAAGGATTTATCGCTACTAAATATTCTAATTACTGCACCACCTAATGGTTCCTTACTGTAAGAATCATATACAAATCCATAGGATATCCTCTTTCTTCTAAACCCTAGTGCACTTAACAACCCAAGGAATGATTGAACAAATATGTATGACATCTGAGATAAACTTCCAAGGGCTAATCCTGCACTAACACCTACAGTTGCAATGGTAGCTGCTACTGTTATATTTTGCAATTCGTTTTCTGGCAAATCACTAATTGGAGTATTCTCAAAGGTTTCCATAACAGAACCCTTTACATTCCCGACAACTTCAGACACATTAATATTCTTAAACACATTGGATATTGTGTTTCCAATTGGTTCCTTTACTTCAGAGATATATCCCTGTCCTCCAGTACCAACCAATCCATCTGCGATCCAGTATTTAACTTCTTTCAAGATTACTTGTGATACAGAGACCTTATTATTTTCTACTGTAACTGTTTGTGGAAATTCTCCAGTTACTTTGACTCCTCCAGAACAATTAACAGAGACATCTTCAAGAGTTTTTGCTTTTGGACATATTACAAAGCTATTTGTATTGCCCTGAGCTACATACATAGTGAAAGGCTTTACTACACCAGAATCACTTCCAAAGGAAACAACAGCCTTACTCTCTTTTGGTACACTTTTAATATATACATTTGACCAATCTCTGTCTTCAGAGAACAGAACTTGTACATCAGCAACTAAGTTCACGCCTTCTTTAATTCGAATCTCTTGTTCTCCGTACTGAGCATCACCTACGGATGTCGGGACCACATCTGCATCATCTGTAAGTGCTACACTTATTCCTTGTGGGATATTAAGTAGAATTGCTTTAGTACCAATATATATAATATTACTGTATCCAGTTGTAGCATTCTCTGAATTTCTTGCTCTTACCGAGAAACCATACTGAAGAGATGGATCCAGGTTGGACACCAATATGCCATTATCTCCTCCATACTCTGCAAATGTACCCCATCTTTCGATGCTACCCATCTGACCTGTTGTTGGATCTACATATTTGTTCCCATTCGTTTCCTTTATTGCAAACTGTGTATTATTTGGGTTAGACAGGTTGTTGAAATATACTCTTACACTACCAGACGAGATTCTTTCGACATTAATCATGTTTGGAACTTGGGCATATGTTGTAATACTCTGTGTAGAAGACCACTCTGTTGCTACTCCACTCACATTGAATCCTCTTACCCTAAATGTATATTGTGTATTCGGAAGAAGACCCTGAATTGAGACATTCCTACCGTATGTAACATACGATGGAAGAGAAGACATAACTCCTACACTACCGTTATAGTAGAGCGCTTTCTCTTGATCTTGTATCTGGACATTACTTACTGCAACCTGTGCTAGGGTCATAGTTACAGCCCCACTACCACTGTTTGTAAGGGCCTCTATGCTTGTTTGCTGTGCCAATGTACCACTTCGCAGAACAGAAGAAGAGTCGCTCTCAGAGACTGCATTGTATGCTCTTACATATCTAGTATATTCTGTATTTGCAGATAGATTACTTTCTAAGCAACTCTGGATATTACTTTGAGCACACTGCAGAACTTGAGTACCATTTCCATCATAGATTCTAAAACCTGTTTCATTTGTATTAATATCTGTAAAGTTCCACCTAATTGAAGACAGGGAATTCTCTGAAGCACTTGAGACCGTAGGCGTGTAAAGTTTGGTAGCGATTGTTGTAGTTGGAGAATATGTTGTTTCCACATTCTGGGTATTTCGAGCTTTTGTTTTAAATACATACTGTGTTCCAGAATTCAGGCCTGTTACTAAAACTCCTTCAGAAGAACCAAAGTCTGTCCTTGTTCCCCAAACTATAGAAGATGAAAGTGTATTGTTTGCGAAGTTCACATATTTGTTCGTAGTAGTCTCTAAAATTGCATACTCTGTTGCAGATGAATTGGTATCACTCTTTAGATTTATTCTTAAAGATTCCGTAGATCTTGAGACAGTATCAATTCCACTTGGAGCTATTGCTCCTGTATACACAGTTATTGGGCTACTGTATGCTGTTTCTGTACCACTAGCATTTCTTGCTTTAATTCTAAATTGGTACTCAGTATTAGGGATTAATCCGATTGCAACATCCGAGCTCCCCTGTATCCATTCATTTATACCAGAATCACAGGCAGTACCAAGACAGTCAAGATATACCCCAGAACTACCTTCAGTAAGGTTTGAGACATTTCCAACTGTGAATGAAATACTCGTACTAGATACTGTATCTGCAGATATTGTTGGAACAGATGCTAATGTGTACACATTTACTGCTTCTGAATTTACTGTCTCAACACTTTGTGCATTTCTACCCTTTACTACAAATGTGTACTGTGTATTTGGAGATAATCCAGTTGCAGTATCTGAGGTTTCTTTTATCCATTCATTAATACCTAAATCACACCCTGTTCCTGTACAGTCAAAGTACAAACCAGAAGTCCCAAGTGCAATATTTGCCAAGGATGATGAGAGATCTATCTGCGTAGTGGATATTGTTCCTGTGCTTAAGATAGGAGTATCTGAAAGGGTGTATATGCTTTCTGTGGCAGAGTACAAAGTCTCAGTACCATCATAGTTACGAGCTTTCACTGCAAATGTATACTCTGTATTTGGAGAAAGTCCGGTAACTGTATCTCCTTCAGTTATTACCCACTCGTTTATACCTTCATCACAGTTAGTTCCTGTACAATCAAAGTACAAAGCTGAGCTTCCCTGTCCAAGACCACTTAAACTTGAAGAAACGGATATACTACTTGGTCCTAGTGCATCGAGAGATATTGTTGGAACAGATGCTAATGTATATATATTTACTGTAGCAGAGTATGCCGTTTCTACATTATCTCCGTTTCTACTCTTCACCCTAAAGTCATATGCCGTATTTGAAGTAAGTCCAGTTGCACTATCTACAGTAGAAGATACCCATGCATTTACACCTCCATCACATCCCTCTCCTGTACAGTCAAAGTACATTTGCGAACCATTAATTGCACCAGACGATTGCAGATCAATTGTATTGTCAGTCTTGTTTCCACCGTAAGATATTGTTGGAGTGGACATAAAGGTATATCTGCTAGCATCGCTTGAGTAATCACTATCTCCGTTAGCATTGTATGCTACAACTTTTCTTGTATATTGAGTATTTGTACTTAATCCTGTCTCATCACAGTATGTAAGATTTGCCCCTTCACATGTAACCATAAGATTGTTGCTAGCATCATAGACTTTAAATCCATCTTCATCTGTAGCGTTGTCTGTAAAATTCCATCTAATACTCGTAGTTGAAAGAGCCTCTGCCTGTGTAATTGTAGGAGCTAGTGGTACTGGTCTCTCTTCTGCATTTATTAATGTTGCTTGAGATGTTTTTCTTTGAGCATATATAACACTAAAATATGTGGGAAGGTTAGATACTGCATTTGTGGTTGCTGTACATGAATGTGTGTGTGTTGAATCTGCGAAATTAGTTCCTGAACCATATCCATTTACTGTCGCAGAAGGACCTCCAGCGGATATACTTACACTATGTGTATGTGTAGCTGCTCCACCAGTTCCGCCATAGTTTAGAGCACCCATTGCGAATTTACTATCTAATGCAGTAAATCTATTCCAACCATAAGGAGGCAACGCTGAAACTATAACAACATTATCTTCATTAACATATGTATCACTATCAGCTTTTGCAAAAACCATTTCTAAATAGGGGGGGAGATTAGAAACTGTTGTAGGTGTCGAGTCGTTAGAAGTATGTGTATGTGTCCCAGTAGCAATTACTCCAGATAATGCTCCCGGGGTTGGATATCTAACAATAACAACACCTGAACCACCAGCAAAACCTGGCGCTGACTGTCCACCACCACCGCCACCACCACCCAAACCATTTGTTCCACCAGATACACCCGCACTACCACCACCACCTATCCCACCTACAGCATTTAATCCACCACGACCACTTCCACCACCACCACCAGCATAGTAAGTTGCAGTACCTGTTATGGAGGAAGAAGCTCCTGCACCTCCTGCTCCGCCTCTCCAAGCATTTCCAGAATCCAATCCACCAGGAAAACCTGCTTGTCCAGCACCGCCTCCACCTCCACCAGCAGAGCCAGGTTCAGGATCCGAACCATTCACGTATCCACCATTATATCCATGGGAAGCTATGCCTCCAGATCGAGAACCCGAGAGCACCCATCCTGCAGCACCACCTCCATTTCCACCAGCAAGACCATTATTTGATGGAATTGCACCACCACCTCCACCATTTCTAGTAATTGTTGAGAAAATTGAATTACCACCATTTACACCAGCAGTACCACCTGTACCACCTGCGCCACCACCACCAACAGTCACAGATGTATTCCCAGATGAAACCGCAAACGATGCAGTATAAAGCATTCCACCACCACCTCCTCCTCCGTGAACCAAAGCACCACCTGCACCTCCACCACCACCTGCAACAACAAGCACATCTACATTACCAGCCTGGTTTGCAGTAAATGTTCCACTAGATGTAAATGTATGTATTGTATATCCACCAGATGTAGTTACAGTACCACCAGTAGCACTAAAAGGTTGCACCGATGTTAAAGATGCACTTGGGCCTCCAGTTACAATATTTTCAGCAGTTGTATGAAGATGTGTAGCTACACCACCAGTAGATCCATACGAGGCATAACCTCTTGGGAATTTAGCATCCAAAGCGGTAGCTCTAGTCCACCCAGATGGGGTAGATACATCGAACATAGAAATAAGATCTGCTTTAAGCAGGAATTGATTACTGTAGCACATCACCATATCTGCATATGGTGGTAGAACTGAATTGCTTGCAACAGTTGCTTGAAGACCTGTATGTGTGTGGGTAGTAGAAGTACCAGACAATGTCCCACTGGTTGTTACTCCAATATCAGTCGTAGAAATAGAGGAGGACGTACAGCTTGCATTGTCGTGAGCGTGACTACTTGCCCCACCAGTTGTACCGTATGTAGCACTTCCGTACAGGAATCTACTGTCTAGATCCGAGGCTCTAGTCCATCCAGTTGGACAAGCTGCTTGTGCAAACATAATTACATTTCCACCCCATGCTTGAGACTCTCCAGAGGCAGAAGGGTTACCGTAGTAAACAAAAATCTCTTTTCCTCCATTTGGAAGCGAAGGGACCCTCACCCAAACCTTTGTACTTGCTGTATTACATCCTCCCTCAATCCAGTAAGAAAGAGGCGAGTTATCATCACTGTCAACAAATCTTAAGTCGTCACAATCACTTTGTAATTTACTTCCTGCGACAAGAGATGAAGTATCCATCTCTACCAAAACATCTTCATTAGTCAATGTCCCTCCACTACTGTTACTCACATCTATTCGTCTTCTAAAACCCCAATCATTGCTATACCAAGCAACACCAGTTGTAGATCTGGACATGTACAGATAGAGGGCAATCGGAAAAAGGATGATGATTATTAAAAGAGATATTAATACTAATAACTTACGAGTTGATATATGTTTTACTTTTGATTTTTTCCCAACCATAGCAGTACATATATTGTATAGAAGAGAACACACAAGCGCAATAGATTGGTTACCAAATGGATGTCTTCTAGTAATAGAAAAACACCTTACTTAGTAATAGTCATCGTTATTTTCTTTTTAATGTCATCCAATGATTTTTTTATTTTGTTTTCTAATTTACCAACTGCACCAGGACTAGATTCCTGAAACCGAATCTCCTCTCCACAGTGAGAACATTTCATAGATTGTCCTTTTTGTAATTGGTCAACAGTATATGAGATAGTCCTCTGACATGAAGGACATTTCTCTTCAATTTTTTGATTGCTTAACATATTAAGATCTTTTTAGTTTAGTAAACCTAGTCCAAGTACACCTATAAAGATGAGATACCCTGCAACTAGATAATTAAGAAATTTAGGGAAGATTAATATTAATATTCCGAACAGTATAGACGCAAAGGGACTTAAGGTAGCGAATGATAGCTCCATATGTAACCCCCATTAAAATTTAAAATTACCTTACTTTACGTTAAAAGACGGAATAGTAAGATAATAAGTGCAACGACAAGTAGTAAGTGAATTAGTTTTCCACCGAATTTAAGAGAGAATCCTCCTAACCATGCAACAACTAATACAATTACGATTATATAAAATATGTCCATATTTTTACCTTTCTTTTTAATATATCCTAAGCGAAAAGAGTTACAAGATTACTCTTGTTTCTCGCCAGAGAATATATTTATTAATTTAACAATACCCCAGGCCAAGATAGCATACACAATGATTGCTACAAACACAGAAGGTTCAAAGATTGAAGTTGTGTCTGCAATGTCAGTTACTCCTCTTTTAAATATTCCTTCGAATGGAAGAATAAAGATTCTCGTTAAATCATAGATGAAACTAACGAAATTACTGGAGATACTTGCTCCAGTTAGCTTAAGAAGAAGACGAGCAATTAAGAGTACGTCTAGTGTCCCAAAGAGGAAATATATAATATATTCCACTGTTTGAGATGTACTTGCTTCTCTCTTTACCTCAGTAGTAACTGCTTCTACTGGGCCTTCACTTTGAGTCGTTACAGACTCTTTAATGATCTCTGCCATTTTATTCCTTAAATAAATTAAATAAAACATAGGATTATTTCTATTTCGGGTTTGCAGGCTTGTAGAGTAAGGATCCAATTCCTTATCTGTTTTCTGGTTTTTTGATTATTATTTCTTGGGGAAGATATGCAACGAGTGCTTTCTCGACAAAATGAGTGAGAGTAGACTCTTCAACAATTGCTTGAACCCTAGCTTGTTTGATAATAGCTGGATTGATAAAAAGCGTTAATCGTTGTTTGTTAGTAGTTGTCATACTTAATATGGTACAACTATGTGTAGTAGTTGTCAAATGTGTAGCTAATGGATTATTCTAAAACTCTTTTATTAGGTATGTACTCTCTACTAAATCCATATCTCCCTTCAATTGAGATATTTCATATATTTTATCTTCATTGTAATATTTCTTCTTTAAATTCTTAAATTCTTTCTCCGTAATCCATACATTCTTTCCATTTAAGGTGCTAATTAACTCTCCAGTTGGATTTACAATGTGAATTACATAGAACATCTTGTCTTCAACTAACTCCCCCGTATCTTCCAATACGACATGATCATGGACTATTCTCTTAATGTGCATATCTGAACATTCTAATCCAGATTCTTCTTTTAATTCTCTCTTTGCCGTTTCTAATATTTTCTCCCCATACCTAATCTTTCCAGTTATGAATCCACTGTATCCAAAGTATGGTTCTTTCGTTCTTTCTTGTACAAGGAGGTATTTCTTCCCTTCTACAGTCTTAGTAGCTACAATCATGACGGCTATCTTTGGTTGTCTTTCTATACTGGCTTCGTCTGTATCCATCCTATTTGCATATTCTTTTCCTTTTGTTGTTAGAGAGTATTTAGAATTATCTTTTTTAACATACCCTTCTTTGATTAGTGTGTTTACATGGTAGGAGAAATGGTCTGTACTTAATCCTTGTATATTTAAATCTGTAAATCTAGAATTAGGATTAAAGAGGAGTTCTCTTAGAATGAGCATTTGTATTTTGTGTAAGTCTGTCATATGTGTATATTAACAGTGTTTAGAGAGATATTCTAGTGAAATTGATTTAACTTGGTGGACGATATTAAAATACATGGAACTTAAGAACAATATTTCTTTATATTACTTTCTTTAAATTTTTCAATCGGAAACCAACCTGCCTTTCAAGGATTTTATATCTATTTAATAGCTCTTCATCTTTTAGCATTTCTTCGGGATT
>Ga0209416_1000901_pt1 | contig 24702 bp, 58 predicted proteins | sample RifGroF1_FD_184001 | JGI IMG/M metagenome (GOLD analysis project Ga0209416, IMG submission 184001) | Groundwater microbial communities from Rifle, Colorado, USA - Groundwater F1 (SPAdes) (version 2) | ecosystem: Environmental > Aquatic > Deep subsurface > Groundwater | place: Rifle, Colorado...
TCACCCATCGGATTTATTTCAACAATGGAAACGTCAACTGGCTTTCGTAGAATCAGTTCTTGTTCTTGCGTAACAATGGCAGTTGATATTCCGGCATATAGATTCTCCTCGGAATCTCCATTTAGAATCTCTAAGTCATCCGATGTCCTTGCCAATGGATATTCAACTACTGGCTCAACTTTTACAAGTTGCTTATTTGCTTGTTCCTCATCAGTCGGGTATTCATCAGGCATGGGTGGTGTAGACATTATTATTCCTAGCCTTTCGCAAACAGATACTTGTACTCAACCATATCGGGAGTCTATATGGCATGTGTCCAAGATACCTGTCATAGCGTCCGAGTTTCATAGTCTCGCTCACTCACTATTCCCAGAAATCATATCCAGAATGTGATAAACTGCATTAGCGCCAGCGATGAATGCTACAACCTCGCTCTTTATTTCGGAGGAAAATACCACTCTTCCCCGAGAAATCTTCTCGTCTTTGAGAAACCCGAATTCGCCACTAGAGTCGCAATACAAGTTAGTTTCTTTATCAAATTTGACTCTTATTGGCCCATCGTCACATCCAACAAGGTTGACTGCTGCTGCCCACAGTTCTTTCTTCATTGGTTTATTCTCCAACTAGATATGCACAACTCTAACAACTCTCGGATTCTCTGCGGAGAGAATATTCCGCAGTTTTTCCTCGCAAACATCTGCGCTTTTGAAACTTATGGTATCACTAATGCTATTGAAATGGCCGAATTGTCCCAACCGCGCCGCGAAACCATTGCTATGTGCCATCCAAAATGGTTGGTGGTTGTCATGCATAGCATGTTGAACGATATAGTATGTTTTCACAGTCGCACACTTTCGCCCTTCAATGCGCGTTCATATGCAATTGTCTTTCCACGTTCCGGATTCGGCGCATCCGTTCTGACATTGCGCTTTGTTGCGCCCACGAGGAGTTTCTTGCCGTTGAAGATAACGCAGATGGTAAAGTCACCCTGCTTGAAAAACTCTGGCTTAGTGCCGTTGATTCTCTCTTTGGCTTTTGCGATTTTCTTGTTCATCCTCGCGCCACGCCTCTCTCATATTCTGTGAAATCTGCGAATCCACACACCACAAGAATGTCAACAAATTCCTGTGGTGTTATATTTTTGTTGTCGTGTTCGCCCAATGCTTTGATGAGGTCTGGAAACATTGCAAGAGTTTCCCATGCATCATCAAAAACTTGCAATTGAGGCACCCTCTTTTTTCCGCCGAGGTCTTTCCACCGCATCCCCATCTCACCAGTCGTTCCACCCTCTTTTGCGTACATACCAAACATTATTTCTTCGCCATCGCGCACGGCGTCCGCATACCAGGCACGGCTTGACCAGATAAATGCGCGTTCTGTTCTGCTATTGTCTTTCATTGTGTCTCTCCTCTAAAACGGACTTGCGCTTTCGTCTATTGGATTCTCGCACACCACGCAAACATACAGACACACCTCGTCGCATTCCTTTTGCTTGACTTGCTGGTATATCCCACAACGAGGACACCACCGTTCGGTTGGATATGTCTGTTCTGCCCATTGCTGTGCGAGTTTTAGTGCCTCTGGATTGATTCGGTTGCGTTTCATTGGTGTAGTTTTTCAATAAGTGGCGCGAAGTTCTGTCTCTGCCATGCCTTATATTTCAGCAGGTATCTAAGTCGCATCCTCTTTAGTTCTTCTTTTCCAATAGATGAGGAAATCGCTGGATGGCGAATAATATATCTCGCGCCCTGCGTTGGCACAACTTCAACTTCTTGACCGAGACTCTCGCCACGAAATGCTAAGACTGGACTAAATTCAATGTCCAAATCAACAAAATCAAGCATCTCTTTGGTAATGCCTTCCTCGGCATCCAAATCTGCCATGATTTTATTCATCGTTGAAATGGCACTCCCGCGTTTCATTCGTAGCATATTTCTATGCTGACATTATACCACCACTATCTATCGTTTGTATAGTCTTTTGGTACTATGACAAATTCGGCTCTCTGTATGCAAATTTGTATAATACTGTGGATTTGTCATTTTAGGCTCCCTCAATTTCTCTCGGCGTGTGTCTGAACAACTTGCTTATTCTTTCGTCGTGGCGTTCTCGGATAGCGGTAAAAGTCGTTTGTCTTTCGAGGCGTGCTAGTCTCTTTCATAGAGGTTACGCCACAGTGAAAGGGACTGGCGAGTCCGTCAAGAGTCTGTCCCGCTTTCCAGTGGCGTATCCACCACTTCAAACACGCGCACCCTCATTGTAAAATACAACTTTCTACCACACTTTGGACATTCATAAGCATGATCTTTGTAAATGCTGATAATGAAAGTCCACGACTTGAATTCGGCTCCGCAGACGCATTTCTCTATCGGCATACACTCGTCGTCTACATAGCCTCGTTTTATGAGGTCTGTTACGTCTCTGTCTGGCATATCGCCCTCTTTTATCAGTGGTGACGCCACAGTGAGAGAGAATGTCTGTGTTGAACATTCTGCGCCAGTCTTGCGAGTAGACGCAACTTCTCCCTCTAATGCTGTCCGCCACAAAAAAATTATGCAGTGAGCCAGTCTGCGACCTGCCTACCACCTCCGGTTGCTAGTTGGGTAGTCTGCCTTACGGCAGAGGGGCAGGGGTTTTGTTATAAATGTTTCAGCAACGAGTTCCGCACTTCCGATCCATTAAGTGAATCGGCGCTGACTGTTCGCCTAAGTCCCATTATTCCAGCCTTGTTCGGCTCAATCCCTGGAAATGGGTTTTCGGATATGACCCTCTTATCCTGCCGGTTTTCAGGAGTAGAGTCGGGCTAGATATTCGTTATATGCCGGAGTACATGCGTATTGAACGATTGAGTTCGGAATGGAATTTAGTATGGCAAAATTCGCACAAAACAATCAAATCGGGCTGTCTTGTTCATCGCCATTAAGTTTGGACTTTGCAATCTTGAAAAGTCTCTCAGCATATTTCCGCGCAGATTCAAAATCTTGCTGTAAGACGATACATTGAAATGCGTGATTATAACTCCAACACCATCGTTCCTCGCCTTTATACCATTCCGGTAATGCGCCACATCCCCCACATGGTTCTGGCCGATTTGAATAGGTGAACATTGTTAGCAATCTCCATCGTCGTCCTTCTCGTCGCCATCCGAGTTGTTCCAGTCTCCGTCGTCCTCTGGCAGGGTGTTGTCAGACGCCACAGACAAGAGACGTTCAGACTCAATGCACTCACGCAGCATTGTTTGTTCTGTGAGGTATGCGAATCTGCGCTGGCGCTTTGTCTGTGGTGTCATCAATGTACTCTTTCAAGTCTTTCCCTTGCCCCGCCTCGCCATGCCGTACCCTGCCCGGCCCAGCCGAGCCACGCCTGGCCCTGCCTTGCCGTGCCATTACGGGATAATGTAGAGGGCGTTTGTGGTGTCACAGAATCTTGTAGTCGGCAATTGTCCACCAAGCCTTGCCCTCATTTCGACTGTTGATAAGGCAATTCTGCGAGATTCGACTCACCACGTGCTCACTCCACAGAAAGCCTTTGTCAATCAAAAAGGATAGCACCTTGAGTTTTACAGGAGTCTCAAGGCATATCTCATTGTCTTTGACTGTGTGAGGCAGTTGGGATAGTTCTGCGCGGAGTCTGTTGCCAGTCTCATTGGTGGTGAGGTCGGGTACATCTGACTTGTGGCCGTTCATAATTGTGTTTGGCTTGTATGCTTTCATAAAACAAAATCACTCCTCGCATGGAAAATGGGCCGATGTTGTCGAATCTGGGTACTTGATTCTAAACAACCACTTCCCATGCGGAGAGTGATTTTCTTTTAGTACCCAGTCTCGGCTCCGGCAAGCCATTTGTGGCGTAGATTGTATGACATTTCTTGATTCTGTCAAGGGCGGTCTTTTGTGCAAATTTGACTATTCCAATGTGTTAGTGTCAGAAACCAATCTTTCGGAAGAAGTGCATTTTGTATGTAGAGTTCTGGCGTTTTCCGTCAAGTGAATAGAGAACGCCACATCCGAGATACACCAGTTTCAAATTGCCGTATTCCGGCTTGCTGTATGCATTGCGATCACCGCTGCTGAAATCATATGTGGTGATTGTTCCCATCGTCCAATAGGCATTCTGTGATGTGCTTGTTTTCCATTTCATCAGGTATTTTAGGCTCCCTCTGTTTCTGTGGTGTACAGAATGGGCATGATTTTATATCTGGCATTTTACGATTCTCCGTATTGGTCTTTGATATACGCCACAACCCAATCAATCTTGCAATTCTTCAACATCCAGCGGTCAATTCGTTCTGGGAAGTTTGTTATGGCATGACTTTCATTGTCCCCGTACTCGCCATACCACTCGTAGAAATATACCAGTGCTTCTGGCTTATACCTTGAACACCACCGCCTGAATTCATCGTACTGTTTATTTGTGCCGTAAATTTTATCAATCGCAGCCATTCATTTTTCCTCTTCTTCTCTTACTGGACGCCCCTTGTTCACAGAATCAATATACTCCCTTGCCTCTCGTGGTGTATCAAACACCTTATACTCCTCACCCTCCACCACTACGGCAAGTTGTCCATTTCCAAGAGAGTATACAGAGATACTTTTCATTTGCGATTTGATATTTGCGAACTAAATACACAGAGGCATGTCACCACAAGGCTAGAAAACACCACGATTGTAACGCCAGCGGTAATGATAACTACGGTGGTCATTATACCCTCCATATACAAACTTGACTAATGCACAGTCTATGCCGATTCTTGATGTTCTGGCAATGGTACGGCAGTAATATGTGCTTCTCCGCCACTACGCCTAACCGCGAGTCTGCCAGCGTCAATTTCTTCAATCACATATTCTAGGGCGAGGCGCTTGAGGTTTGTCTTGGTGGTGAATCCTGCCTTTGCAAAAGTCTCATACCTTTCCTCAAGTGCTTGAGTAATTCCGGTGGTGAGTAGTTTAGAGTCTCGCTTTAGAGGTGCGCCCATTCGTTTAGTCATTTTTTGCCGTGGCATCCCTTTCGTTTTGGTTTGTGGCTCTCTGCTACCTTTCCCCTGTCAAGTTGTGCAAGCACATCAGGCTTTATGATCGGAAGATACCCGATATGCTCTTTGCCGTCAACTATCTTGACGTACTTGCGTCTCTTGTCTTTGAATAGGTCAATGATGTAATCCGGCGCGAACTTGAGCACCTCAAGTTGTACGTCATCCGAGGCAAACGCCAAGAATTCGTAAATCTCAACATTGAGTCTGTAAATTGTCCCAGTCTGGAGTTCATATGGTTGAGACTTCGCAAAGTCCCAGGCCTGTTGCCATGTAAAGTTCACGGCTACGCCTCCATCAATGGCGAATAGTTCCCCCCGCCATACTTGATGGAGATTTCCCCAGTGATGTCCCAATTCCACCACCGCATGAATCCCGCGTATCCATTACTGAGCGTGTATGGTCTGCCGTCCGAAAGGACGTATACGCCGTCCTCTATCGGATACTTGAACCAATCCTCGGGTGAGTCCACAATGACTCCATACCGCGTGATAGGCTCTTTGTCTGAATCTCTGTGCCAGACATACTTGACTCGCTGTCCAGCATTCCATTTCTCAACTGGCAATTGTGGCGCATTAGCGGGCTTGCAGGCAAGGCAATTGCAGGTGTTCATTATGCCTCCAGAATTTGAATCCCGTGATTGCGGGCAAACGACTCCGCCTCCTGCCCGTTCTCGCAGAAGAATCGAACCTCTGTATAATGTGGGTTGTATACTTCTTTGAAGGCCAGGGGCGGAAAGATGGTTTTGTATTCCTCGGCAAGCAGAATTAGAGTCCATGCTTCCGAATCGTTCCCGCCTACTCCAGTTGCTTTGTGGTGATAGATTCTCATTTCAGAGTCCTCTCTTTTGTACAAGTTTGGCTAATGCTATGCTTTAGTCCCTTGAACTGGATGACGAACTCCGAATGTTTTCATCCAATATGTCAAAACTTGGCGGGCAATCTTTTCCTCAATATCAAATTCATCCACAAGATAGGATGTTGCGCCATACATATTTGTTACGCCCGACTCGCGCAACTCATCCAAGAATTCAAGATGCTCCTGTGTAACATATTCGGGTTGGGTAATGATGTCTTTTGTCATTTTATTTGCCTCTCTTTGCATTTGTGTCCCTCGCATGGCATAAACTCGCCACACGCAGAACACACAGATTCGTTTGTCCCGTCATACGGTGGAGTGCCTTGACATTTAGGCTCCACGCAATCCCGCGAGTGTGAATTCTTGCGCCCCTCGGCAGTGGTGTATTTGTTCTTTCCTTTTTTCATTCTCTACTCGCGGAGATAATGATAAGCCCGCTACGCTGCCCAAAGGCAACTTTCTGGACACCCTTCATATTTGGAAAGACGGCTGTTTCTGGCAAATTCTCTGGCAATTTCTTTAGCGGGCCAAACCATTTACTCCCATAGCAGGATGCAGTCACCTTGCCATGCTCAAAAGCATAGGCATAATCTGTTGTGCAACTGTTATCCCACGGCCACGGCCAACCCATTTCGGGAGTCGTACCATCATCCCGACTCTTTAGAAGTTCCGCAACAAGTTTTCGGAAATCTTTTGCGGTGTTGGCCTCGAGGACTTTTTTCGGAATGCCTTTTGGGTATCCATCCCAAGCAATACTCCCAAGCCACTCTGCTTTCTTGCCCTTGCCAATGTAGAAATCTGCTCTTGTTCCCATTTTAGGCTCCTCTCATCTCTGATGGTAACTAATACTGAGTAAATGTCAATCGGTACTTGTGTCCTCGTCGTCTAGCGTTTCGCCAATGTCTGCCAATGCTTCCCGGAGTGCATCTTGCCACTCGTCGGATTCAAATATTCTTTTTTCTAGGCAGGCTCTTGAACAATAGTGAATCTCATTTTGTGGTTCACCACGAGTAATCCAAGAGTCTGGAATATCCCCAATGTGCTCAGTGCCACAAGTGGCGCATACAAATTTGTTCATTTTTGAAATCTCCACCATGATGTCATCATAGCAATAGCCAATCTTTTCTTTCTCGAATCTCTGCCCCCCTCGGCAAGTGGCGATGATGTTGCATGTCCCGTAAGCACGCAGAATGTAGTCGGGCGTGTTGTCTGGGAAGTGTACAAAGCAACGGTTGTCACAGAATTTGCAATACGGCCCCATAGTGGCCTCCTAGTGGTATGTCCCAACTGTCAGAGCCTGGAGTCTGCGTCAAGCGCCTTAGCCGCTACCTCTGCAGCGGATACGGCGGAATCTTTCACGGAATGCGCGCCTATCATTCTCTGCTTGTGGCTAAAGTATGCGAGAGTCCTAACTGGAGCCTTCTTGCCGTGATAGTTAAGATATACAACCCAATCCTCGCCAGATGCTTGGGCGATAATTGACTTTTTCCCCAAGTCAAACTCAACATACTCTTGTGGTTCTCCAATGCGCCCTTCTTTGCGTTCCATGTCTGCCTCGCTCTCCGTGGTGTTACTTCTGCGGAATGATAGAACTATGTACCTCGCAATCAAATAACTGAGCGAGGACTACCAGCACAAATTCAATGACCTCTAAAACCCACTGGGGGAGGTTTGTTGAGAGGGTGAGAGTTTTCATTGTGCCTCAATTATGCGGACATAGAGGGGAATGAATCCGAACAAGAACCACCCATCGCACAAATCCGCCTTGCCAAACCTTTTCAATACGCGCCAACGCTTATATACAATCATTGTCAGACCTCCCAAACTTCTGGCTCCCCATCCTGCCCAGCGGCGAGGATGGTATAGCCCGCTAATGTTTTCTCTACTTCCACCACTGTATAACTCTGCCCGCCTCGTGTAATCTTGTCACCCGCCACATAGGAACGCTTGCCGACAGGCCCAACCTGTACGCTAGATGGGTCACGGCGCAAGGCAAAGGGCAGATACCCGAATTTCTGTTCAAAGAGTCGGGTAGCGTCCTTGTCTGTGGTGTCGGGTGAATATCCCTGATACCAGTCGGCCATGTTACCCGATAACCTTTCTCTCTAGGTATCTCTTTGCCTTTGTCAGTTCGCCAACGTCAAATATTCGCTCTGCGATTGAAACCGTAAATGGTTTATTGGCAATGTTCACGGCATACGCCTCTATGAAATTCCCCCTATTGCACACGGTTAACTGTATGGTTCCGATTCGCCTGTGCGAGAGTCCATAATAAGGCTCACTCCACTGACTTTTTACCATGTTAGCCTCGCTTGTCAATCACAATTAGGCAAGTTTGTACACCCGTCGGCCTATCACTTCGCCTAAATGTGTCTTCGGGCAATTTTTCAACTTCGGCTCCCTGCCCGTCTAGCCATTGGCGGAACTCTGCCCGCCTGCCATTTCCGAACAGGATACCGGCTGAGGCAATCGCCACAAGTCGCCCGCCCGTTGCCAGCATGTCAAATGCTCTGCGGATGTGGATTATATCCTGATCGTGCTCGAAGGGCGGATTCATTACAACTCGGTCAAACTCTCCGCCTTGCCACTCAATAAAATCTGCTTGTTCTGGATTGTATCCTCTGCGCCGTAGTGCCTCGCACAGACTCCAATTCCACTCAACAAGCACAAGGGCGCAATTGGGGCAAACCTCACGGATAGAGTCGGCTATATGGCCTGCCCCGGCTGATGGTTCCAATACGCGATGAGTCGGCTCAATGCTGGCGAGTAAGACCATGCGAGTCGCTAATTCTCTCGGAGTGGGGAAGAATCCATCAATCCTGTACTCCACAAGCCGAGTTACCTCTGCCCGCTGTTTGCCCGCCACCTCTAGCCCCTCGGCTGATTTTCGGAGTCGGTCTACATCTTCCTGCGCCTCTCTGCGGATAGTGGCGAGTCGGCTCTTTGACTCTGCCGACTTTGCTATAGCACGTTTGGCGAGGGCGGTATAATCCGTCACCGTTACGCCTCTGGGGAATATTCCCCGCGCTGATATGCCTGATATTGTTCTGCGGTCATAAGTCCCTTAGCCATCGTTTTTTGATATTTGATGTGGCTTCCATAGCGGGACTTGGCGTTAAAGGTGGTGCGATTGGCCTTGATTATCTCTTGCCACTCATTCCCCATCAAAACCGCTCCTCCGACCTCCCAAGTCTTACCATCTGTTGGGAGTCCACCTGCTGCCGCGAGTAATGCCCGCTCGTATTCGAGTCGTTGCCGGACATGGGCAAGCATTCGAGTATACAGAGTCTTGTGTCGTTCTTTGCCCGCCTCAAGTTTGGCTCTGTCGTATCCGCTCCGAGTCTGGTATTGCTCAACTCCGTTGAATTTTACGCTATAAGTCTTCACTCCCACAATGCCCTCTGGTATGTCACCCTCAAGAGGCAAGTCCACGCGAGCATTATAGAGGGATACTTCTAAACATCCCTCATCACTTGACTCTTTGATGTATTTCCGCTCATCCGATTCGAGTCCTTTGATTCTGCGCGCAATGACTCCGGGTTGTTCTCGGTATGCCGCCCGTTCAATTGCGCCAGAAATGCGCCGAGTCCAGTATAGCGCCTTCTCCGCCTCATTCTCTGCCCGCTGTTGTGATAATTCTCGCCTGCGGGCGGTGGTAGCCTCTTGACTATATTCCGCCGACCTCTCGGCGTTTGACTCTGCTTCTGTGGCGTGCTTCTGGTAACGCTCGACTCTTGACTCCACGTCGTCAAGCGTGTCATTCTCCTCAATTTCGGAGACGAGAGATAATACAAAGTCCTCAGCCGATACACTCCACTTGGCGACAAAGATTTTACGCCCCGGCCACCACGCGAAATTACACGCTTTGGCCTGTTTGTACTGCTCATCTGTGAGGCGTACCCCCTCAGGGTCGAGTCTTATTTTGTCGTCAGTGATATTGTAGCTGGCGTGCATTGTCTGTTATCCTCTCTTGACTCTCACTACATACTAATGCCGTGTAAATGTATATAGGACTTAGGTAATAGAACGAGAATTTGGCTCCGCGTCAGTATTGCGACTCAAGGTACGCTTAATCTCTTTGCGGTGGAGTCGAATGTCTGGGAGTAGTGGGTTTCGTGCTTTCTGGCTCACGAGGAAGGGTTTATCACCACTCAGCACAGCGATTACCTCTCCCTCCCAATATTCACCATAAAATTTTCCCTCTGGAGTATTGTAAAAGCGGCATAGAACTTTGTCACCAGTTTTCATTTTCGGCTCCTCGTGTACAAACTTGACTAAAGCGGTGAGTTAGTCGGGTTAGGCTTCCTCTAGGAATTTGTGATAACCTGGAATGGCATAATCTAACGCACTTCCCCGTAAGTCTTTTTCAATAATGCGAAAAGCCTCGGATAGAGTCATTGGCTTGCCCTTTACGGTAATTGCCACTAATCGCGGGTTATCGGGGAGTCTCATATAATGCCCGATGGTATCCCACAATGCAATTGCCAATGTCCTGTTACCCGACGAGGTGTAGACTGGATTAGGCCAGTCGGGATATTTGACAACAGACTCAACAGCCCATCCGCTAGGGGATTTATTGATTGTAAGAGTGCATTCTGTTTGCATCTAGGCTCCCTGTGCTTTCATCTGTTTTACCGCCCGCCTCATGTCGGCTAACTGCACTGGCCGATACTGGGCAATGCGCCGATAGAGGCGAGGCCATACGCGGGCAGGATAGGGTAGCCCTAACTTGCGGAGGCGGGATAGCAGTCTATCGCGCTTTGTGGTGTAGAGTCTTTCAGACATTCCGTATTACTTCCAGAACTGCGGGATAATGGCAGAGGCTAAAATCACTCCGCCACAAACAAGCACCACGATGAGTCGCATCACAAAGCGATAGTAAAGCATTGACGATTGTACTTCCCTCGCCTTATGCTCTGCGTGGTGTACCTCTGCCTGATTGTGCAGCATCCGCGAGAATTGGCGTAGATTGTCCATTGTCTTACCCTCCGCTCACCACGAAAGCACAAACGGCGATAACTGCCATCACCGCTGCCCCAGCATACGCCAGTTTAGGTAGCAAGACAGCCTTGACGAATGGGTGATACTGTGGTGAGGCATACACTGCCAGCATAGCGACTAGCAGGGTACTCCCCGCCACTAATTCAGAGATTAGCAGTTTGCTCATGTCTAGGCCTCCTCAAATTCCGCCTTGAGGGAATAACGCCCCGGCTTGTGCGTGGTGTTATACTCTCTGGCAATGCTTCGCGCAGTATCATAATCAACATTGCGCTGTAAGTATGTTTTTCTGCCCATCTGAGGCTCAAGGCCTTTCGGCCATGTCGGGTTATCTTTCCACCACCGCCGAATAAAGACATTGTATTTTGTCATGTGATGATCCTCCAGTCTGCTAATCCCCTCTCATTTGCCCCAATAACTCTACTCACCTCCGCTCATCTGTGGCGGATTAGTCCATTGGGGCAAGTGAGGGAGGACTAGCCTCCCAGTGTTCTACCGATTATTGATAATCGGTTCCTGCCAAACCCCCTCATGCTTGAGATTCGCCAGCATACGCGCATTCCGGGCATACTGCCTCTCGCTAATCGTCTCAACTTTGCCGAGCTTGTGAGTGCCCGCCAGCATGACGGCGAGTAGCACAATCCCGATGAGTGACATGACGCCAATTGCTAACGTTTGCGGATTCATTGTCTGGTTTCCTCTCTTTGTCTGCCTTACTTTAGCCGCTTGTCGTCTAACGCCACAAGCGGCACACTATCAAGCACGGTATTTCGATCATTGCGGAGATACAGACAATCCCGCCCAAAATGCGCGGTATAGTGCTTGTCGCATTTTGCACAGGCTACATAGTTCATGCCTCTATGCCCGCCGTGCTTGACATGGTTTAGATATGCAGCATCTAAAAGTCTATCGGCTTGTGTTTTCATGTGGTGTATCCTCTCTTTTCTGTCTCAATCGTACTGCTCAAACGTTTTGAACGTATACACAATTCCGATTCTTTCTAGTGCTTGTGTAAGTGCATAGAATTGTGCATACGTTAGTCCCCTTACGGTTTCCTTTTCATCTCCCAGCCAATTGTAAAACTTGACATCATGGCGAGTGGTAGTCATCTGTGGTATATCCTCTCTCTTTGTACAAACCTGACTAATCAAGCGGTTTAGTGCTTGTCTTGCCACTTTGGCATGTCTGATACATCCGCGCCAATTTCGCGCATAGAGTCGAGTAGCGTTGCGTAGTTACTCGCCATCCGTGCCTTAATTCCAAAGTAGTGTCCCCACTTCGGGATATTCACCGACTCGCCTGTTGCCAGTCTCAATTCCTCGGTGGTGAATTCGTGGTACTGGGGAGGATGCTGATTCCGCTGGTTGACTCGGATGTCGTCAGTATCATTAGGCTGACCAACCCAGTGTATAAATTCGCAGTTTGTGATAATGCGTTTGTCGCCCTCTCCCCATACGATTGCTAATTCATCCGCCACATAAGCCGAATTTACCCTCGACAAGTCAAGTTTGTGTAGCATGTTAGTTGCCTCTCTTTGTGGCGCGCTTTGCATTCGCCTTGCTGATACGTGCTTGGAAATGTGAGCCTCCGACATACCCGACACGAGTAGCAAATTGCACTTGTCCAGATGCGAGGAAATAGCCAATGCCTCGCGGGTTTGGTTCGGGGAGTGCTTGCCATTCTGACGTTGCGCGGAGAGTAATCTGTTGGTATGTCATTTCGCTACCCCATCCATAATCCGCCCCACCTCTGCCCAAAACTCGTCATCGCCAGCATTGGCGATTCCGGCCTGGAACAGTTTTACTCGCTTCTCTAGCACGTCCGCGCCATTGTAGAACAGTTTATCCGCGAGGATATAAGCGAGCGCAATCTCTGTAAGATTCATGTTATCCGTGTATAAGTCAAGTGTTATCCTGCTCATTGCGCTTTCTCCTCTCCCGTGGTGTAACTGATATGCTCTGCTACCAGCCTAGCCACAAGCGAATGATACTGCTCGAACGTCAATGCCGCGTGTGTCCAGATTCTCCCCTGTTTTTCATAGCGTACCCAGTATCGGCAATCAGTGTATGGCATAGATGTATTGTCTCACAAAAGCACGGCATAAGTATACTGTACCTTTGTACTATCCCTGTCCATTTCTGAATTGCCATAAATCCGCATTTCCGATAGCATTCCGCCCGTCTACTGTGATAGCCCCTCGTTTGTCAAGCAATCCCATTTGCTGGCATTCTGCCTTGCTTCGTTCCCAGTCGGCTAGGCTAATGCCGGTCTCACGCCCTGCCTCAATATACCGATAGTTGCCAACGCCAGCATACGAGGACTTGTATGACCTCGTGGCGACAAGGACGATTCTTTGTTCGCGGGTTAGTTCATTGGCCGAGGCCGGAAGGTACTGTGGCAAGCGGGCGGGATTCACATAGAAGCGAATTCCCAAATCTTTACCGCAAAAGATGACATGCTCTGCCACAATGGTATTAGCGTCAATCTCCACATCAATCCCGGCAGGTTGTCCCATCCCGCCGCATTCTCCCACCACGCGCAATTCTGGCATTCCACGCACCATGATGGTATTGTGGCGATCCGGTGCGGACTCGCCCCTCGCTAGTCTCATCGTTAGCACTGCCCAGTATGACCGCGTGCCGCCATCCCAATATGAGACGATATGTACTCGTTCCCTCGCCTCAACTTGGAACTTGCGCCCAGTGTACCCGAATGCCTGTTTTGCGAGCGCTTCCATTGTCTCGTTTGCGTGGAGGTGGATTGTACTCATTGTACTATCCTGATCCTGACGACTTTCCATGTATTGCTATCGTCGTCATAACGCCACAATTCTGGCTGTCCGTTGTGAGCAAGGCAATCAAATACCTCGACGGGGCAATCGTGAGCGCCAATGTCAAACCCGTCTTTGTCCTCTGATGTAGCGTGCTTTGCCCCTATCCTAAACGCCTCTGCTTTAGTTGAGGCAGTGCATATCAGACCTGACACTTGACCGCATACTTGGTATCTATCGTTGGGCGACATTGCGTTTACTCAATCTGTGCTATGCTAGATTCTGAATTGTCGCGGTTTTGTCTCGATTGTCGCGTTTCTGTCCTGCCATTGTCCTCGCCTAGAACAACCCCATCGTGGAGGCCAGTACCACAATCGCCAGCACGATAGCGGAGAAGGCGACTAGCCCGACCAATGCACCCAGCACCGATGCATTCTGCTTGCGGTACAGTGATGCTTGTGCTTCCTTGGCTGAATAGTTGCTCTGGTAGTTACGCATTGCTGATGTCCTCTCTCTGTCTGTCCTATTGCATCATAATAGACTTTTACCGAGCATTAGTCAAGCGTATATCATGGTACTTTCGGGTAGTCTTAGTACCATTGCCATAATGACTCGCCTCATGCGCCAGCATGGTACACTCGTTCTACGTTGCCAGTTAATCGAGCAAGAGAGTGCCGCCACACGTTTTATCTGTCATTGTGGTGTATCTGTTGGTAGTCCTCGCCAGCGTGCCCCTATTGCGAGTGTACTGGCGCAGTGTGCTATTGTGCCTGTGCTATGACCTGTTGCGCGAGGATGGTAGCATGGTCGGCCAGCACTACGCCACAGGCAGGGCTGTGTGACATGATACCGGCCCATGCGCCATACACGAATGATTGTATTGTGCCGATTTTGAGCGTGAATCGTATCGTATAAGAACTATTATATTACCTAATTCGTTTGCCTCGATCATCACGCTGCGCGAGGCACCCCACTCCCCCACCCACCACACCACGAATAGAGGCGCACACGTCAGACTTGACATAAGAATGACCACCCCCTGCGAGCAACTTTACATAAAATTTATCGGTGAGTATGCCAGACAAAAATATGAGTCAATATCCAAATTTGACTAATCATGTGTATTTTACCAGTACCAATTATCCATGCCTGAGATTATAGTCCGTGTTATACTTGATGAATGGCTGAATATGAATTGCATTGTGGAAATTGCATAGATGTTTTGCCAGAGATAGAGTCTGGTAGCATAGACCTAATAGTTACAAGTCCGCCATACAACTGTCGGAAGGAATATGGTGAATTTGACGACCAAATGCCATGGCCAGATTACTATGCTTGGATGGGGAAGGTTATTGATGAGTGCTATCGGGTATTAGTGCGAGGGGGAGTAATTGCCATCAATGTTCCGGGAGTTGTGAGGTGGCAATCAGAGCACAGATACAAAGAGTCGTGGGGGGACTTTGACCCAGAATATCTGACACATCGTAATGGGATAAGGTCTAAGGGATGTGGGAGAATCGAGCCTGTCGGATTCCGAATTTTTGATATGATGTATCGGCGCGATAGGCATATGCGCGAACCAATTACTTGGGTCAAGGGACACGAGGACGGAGAGGCAATAAGCACTACATTCTCTATGGGCAGTGACAACAATCCATATATGCGCCCGACTAACGAGTTTATTTTGTTGGGATCAAAGGGACAGTGGTTTCATCGTGGCGGAACTGGTATGCGCGGACGGGAGGCTGTCCCATTTTCAGATTTTACCAAAGATACTTGGTTTGTAAGGCCAGAGAGTCACAAGAATCACCCTGCTATTTTCCCCGTTGAGATTCCGCGTCGTCTTATTGGGTTGTTCACTCACGCAAAAGACTCCATTGTGCTTGACCCATTCTGCGGATTGGGTGCAACTGGAATCGCAAGTATAGAACTTGGAAGAAAATTCATTGGGATTGACCAGAATCCCAAGTATATTTCGTGGAGTCGTGAACGTATCTGGACAATGAATGCACAGGAAAAACTTCTCTGATTTATGTCAACGTCTTGCATAAGCATATAGGCTAATTCAAATTACTAGAGTACTATTCAGAACGTGGGATATTCTGGTATAATTGTGTGGTGAAAATTTCTCGTTTGTGGGCAATGCCAAGCGCAAACACATTTGATGTTCCACCTATACGAGATTTCGTTAGGAGGTATCTTCCCGTATCAAGTTGCGCTGTCAGTATAGACCCATTTGCAAGGAACAAGGGGTGGGCGACGTACACCAACGACCTAAATCCAAATACTGCTGCTGAATATCACATGGATGTATTGGAATTTCTCGGGGAAATGGTAAGGTTTGGAGTCCGTGCCGATGTTGCCATTTTTGATCCTCCCTATTCTCCGAGACAAATCAAGGAATGCTACGATTCTATTGGGCTAAAAATGAAGGCGCAGGATGCGATGCGAACAAATTGGCAGGCGGAACGGAATCTGATTGATAAAATCTTGAAACCCAACGGTTACTGTCTATCATTCGGATGGAACACAAACGGCATGGGTAGAAAGAGGCATTATGAGATTGTCGAGATTCTAATTGTCGCACACGGAATGGGACACAATGATACCCTTTGTACAGCAGAACAGAAGCCGCCTTATGAGCAAATTTCGCTTTGATGTGTGGTGTAAGCACACAGGCAAAAAGTACCGTGTTGCTCTGGAGGATTGTGGGGTATCGCCACGTCTTTGAGCAATATGCCTGTGGCGAACATTTCTGCTAATCAAAAAGCCCCTCGTGGATTGAGGGGCTTTTCTTTTGTGCAAATTTGACTATTGCTATGCTTTTGTGGCGATGTCTAGTTCTTGTTGCAGTTCAAGAATTAGCGCATCAATCTTGGCGTTGATTTCGTCTGCGCCACAGTCATATTCTCCACCAGTGAATGTCCAGCAACTATGAAGTCCCTCGTATTCTGAGTAGTGTTCGTGTTTGGCGCGAGTCAGAACGTCAATTATCTTTGGGATGTTCATTGCTGTGCCTTTCTATCTACCATGAGTTGTTCAATGAAGTCTGCTATGTCTTTGAGGCAACCAGAACTGTAGACAATTTGGTTATATGTTGGTAGCGGGAAATAGCAATACTGTCTCCATCCAGCACTCCATTTGACTTCTCCAAGTTCATATTCGCCACTGTTGTTGATGCAACTCCAGCAAGTTGTTTTAGCGAGGTTGAATTTCTTGTCAAAGTGGATATATTTGTAGTCCGTTTTCATAACAACTGTCCCGTTATAAATAGTGCCTCTACTGGCGCTTCCATTTGTTTGAACCACGCCTCGGCTTTATCGTCTGACAATCCTATCTGTTTGCGATAGTGGTAAGTAATCTTCCTCAACCACTCGCGCTGTTTCTCGGTGAGTGCTGTGGCGTTCTTGTTCTGCCTCACGAATCTCTTTTCTGGACTACCCGGAAGGAATGTGCATCTCGGTAGCCATTTAGAGAGGGCTATGAGTTCATATTCGTTTAGCGGATAGCGAGGGTTAGGCTTCGACACTGGAATGTCTATCACAGTAACTACAATATTCTGGCGTATGCGGTTCTTTGTCATTTACACCAATGATATGCCAACTGTCCCATCGAAAGTGTAATAATGCCTCAACGCCTTCTTGACTTTTGTATTCTGGACTCCCAGCCTCAATCCATTCTTCTGGTGATAATGCGTTGACATAGAAGCCGTTGGCAAACACCTCGTTTGGCTTCAACTTGAAATATCTTGTTGCCCGTGCCCGCTCCTCTTCTTCCTCTTCCTCTTCGTCATTCCAGAAAAATACACTGTCTCTCATTGTGGCTATCCTTTCGTGGTGGGCGGGATTGGATTTGAACCAATAGCCGACACCTTATAAGAGTGGCGCTCTAACCATTGAGCTACCCGCCCGCTGAAATTATCGTACAAGAACATTCCCAGTAGCGCAATAGGCATAAGGTAAGATACCGCCACATTCAATGGCGAACTGTATTGCGTGAACAAGAATCCAATGACAGAGACAGTGGTGAGTGTCCAAATCTTCACAAACCTTGCAGGAGATAGTTTTACAATAAACAGCAACGGCAAAGAGATAAGAACTATTCTGTCAAATCCCATCTCTGGGGCAGGCAAATAGGCGAAGAAAATTGATAGCGCAATGCAGGTGGCGATGTTGATTCTCTTGAAGGCATACAGCGCATACATCACAATGAGTGACGATGGGATGAATAACTTCACGATGGCAGGCGTATAGAGTCCGATGCTGGATAGCAGGATAGTGATGCTTGAGTGGATGGGTGGATCAAACAGTGTTCGTGCTTCACGATACTTGTAGGCAACAAGATTGTCCGGGAAGTACGGGACGTGCGAGGCAACAAACAGTGTGGCGAACAAGAGTCCATACAGAATGATGTCACGCCGACTCTTTGATACATGGAATATGAGGGGAATGATAAAAAATATACCCATCCATTTATAGATTGCCAGCGCAGTTGTGGCGAGTACGGCAAGAGTCGGATGTCCAGACTCTATCATGGCGAACACTAGCACAAGCAAGAGGAATATGAGAGATTTATCCTCCGCCACAATTGTAAATCCATAAAGTACAATTGGACTGAGGGCATAGAATAATGCAACAGATTCCCTCCATAACTTGTCACGGTTTGGGAAAAATAAAAGAGAGACGACAACTAATATATCGGCAAGTGTGAGGAATAATCGAATGGCGATGTCCGAATTGTGGACTAGCAGGATACCAGCGAACAGAATCATGTTTAGTGGCGACATATCAGCATATATCGGACTGATTATGCCATTCACAGGCGCGAGGTATGGATTTCCGCTATGTGCCACAATGTTTCCGAAGTAGCGATAGATTTGTAGGTCGTATCCCCCGCCCGTGTTGAATATGAGGAAGAGTCGGATAGCGATTGCCGACAGGACAACTATAGGTTTCTTCATTCGCTAGTCCCGATATGGGTCAAACTCCTTAGCCGAAGCCATTGCAACACCCATTGGGGTCAACGTGTGTAGAATCTTGAATGTTGACTTGTGATGTTCAAGGACTTCTGGCAATCTCTTGTAAGCCTGTGGCGATTCGTCCGTTCCCGCTCCTCGCAGTTCGACTCCAAGTTTGTCAATCCACCCCATCATCATTTCGCGCGATATAGAACCCTTAGAGATAACAGCACCAGTCTTGCGATTTACTTTTCCCCTTGCCGCAGTTCGACTCATGACTCTCCCCGCCCCGTGAACAGTTGAGTAGAGTGAATACTTCGCCTCATCAGATTCCACGCCCTCAAGGATAACCGAGATGTCGCCCATTGAACCGCCGACAAATCCGCGCTGTCCGGGGAATGCTGGTGTGGCCCCCTTGCGAACTACCCATAGGTCTTGCCCATTGTGTTTTTCTCGCCACGCAAAATTGTGATGGTTGTGGACTTCATCCAAGATGTTCGCCCCAAGTATTCTGGCAACCTCTTCGCACACCCAATCTCTGCCAGCATAGGCATATCTTCCGGCAAGAGTCATGCACTCAAGATAATCAGTTCCGAGTGCTGAGGATACTGGAATAACAAGCGGGTCTGTATCAATCCCGTCCTTCGCCCCTCCCGCTTTTAGGAAATATGTGGCGGTCTTGTGTCCGAATCCGCGAGAGCCAAAGTGGACTCCAATCCATGTTCTGCCTTGCTCATCTTCCAAGAGGTCAACATAGTGATTGCCAGAGCCGATAGTCCCAAGTTGTTCTCTCGCCATATCCTTGAGTGGCGCAATGGCATCCAATTTCCAAGACGGAGAATAGAACAACTCGTGGTCTTGTCGTACCTGATTCTTCTTTCCGATTCCGAATTCAAGATTCTCCCAGATGTCGTTCATCAGAGTCTTGATGTTCTTGCGAACCTCGCTGGCGGGGATGTCTGTCAATACTGCCTTGTTGCCACACGCGATGTCAAAACCTACGCAATTTGGAGAAATAGAATCTGTGTATGCCACAACTCCGCCAATTGGACAGGAGTAGCCTTTATGGTTATCGGCCATGAGCGCAACCGCATAGGCATCTTTGGCACAATTCTTTATTTGTACCAATGCCCCATCCTCTGGTTCTCCCCAAACTGGAATTTCGTCAATGATTTTCATTTTTCTCCATTCATGTGTGCGGTTTGTATGTCATTTTGCTATCATTCTGCTCGCAAGTCTACCTTTTTCTTTGCGCCAACGCCATAAGACACAAGTACCCCACCATGCTTATCAAGTAAAGTGTAAATCCCCACTCGTCCATCACTGCCTTGCCCTCCACTCTCTCAACTTGTCACGGTAATAACTTCTCTGGCAGACCTCATTCTTGCAGACGTTTGGCATATGATGACTCTTGCTTTCAAATTCTCCGCCACAGATAGAACAGATGTAACTCTTGTAAGGCCAGAGGCTTGTCGCTTCTGTGGCGATCTGTTGCATCTTCTGGCAAAAGCCACTAGTTCTCGGATAGACCCCTCTAGGCATTATAGTTGTATCCGTAATAGCATTTCTGGCATGGTCGCATACTGTGTTTCTGGCAATACTCTTCTGGCACAGATGAACAACCCCAATACTTCGCACTGCCACATTCTGCTACATAGAGAGTCTGTCCTGCCAGAAGTTTGATGACTTTTTGTTTGTGGTAAACACCACTGGAAAGCGAGGAGATGACTACTTTACTTTCTGACATTTCCAGCACACCCCGATTCTGGCAATCCTTGTTCTTGTGGCATCAAGACACCACATCTCCCCATAACTGTGGTTGCACTTGCTGTGGCGTTTGCGCGTCTTTGTGCTCACAGACCCTTTCATCGTTGTTCCCCGCAGTTTCTTTGGACGCATACCATACGCTCATTATCTTGACTTTCCAACCTTTCTTTCTGGCACACATGGCATTGTGGCAACTTATTGCACCGATATGCCAGAATCCACCACGACTAAGTTTATACCAACGTGGCGGGATGCGCTGTTCAAATTTGACTAATGCACAGCGTTTCATTGTGGCGCTTGCCAGAAAGTTAATCCAATATTCTTCTGGTCTTGATTTCCACACGATTACGACTTTTCTGCCTTTCGCATCAATGCCAAAAATGTTTCCCTAGTAGCACCTGCCAGAACCATATCGTCTGGCTTGTCTGGCAATTCTACCACAATGGCATGTTTGCCAATTGCAGTGGCGAGTCTGTGGGCAAACTTCTCCGCGCCAGGGTCAAGTATAATCCATACTCTCTGATACTTTCTGGCTTTTGTCTCAAGTCCACACCACGAGGTATCTCCCGGAATGCCAAAAATGCAGGTATAGTCAGGCATAATATTTCTGGCATGTAGCACCATTGCCTTTTTAGCGCCCTCAACAATTGCAATTCTGTCAGTTCTGCCTTCTGGCGTAGAGATAAATGGCGTGGCGGGCAAGCCTTTTATCGGACGATACTTGCCAACTTTCTCTGGCGGGTCAATGATCCGATAGTCCATATTTGTTGGTCGCCATCCGAAACCGAACTTGGGTATTGTGTATGCATCTCTGGTAACAGACGATTCTCCACTTCCAACTACTAAATGTGGCACATATCCCAGTTTCCAGAAATCTTGATAATAGTCTGGTATGCCCTGAGAACGCCACCATTCGCGGTGTTTCGGTGTCAAGTTCTTGTGGTATTTCTCCCAGATTCTACTTCTCTGGTATGTGGCGAGAGCCTTTGCTTGTGCATTCCTTTTGGCAATATCAGACTCTTGTTGTTTTCTGGCATACTCGGTGCGAAGTTCTGGCGTTAGTTCTTCTCGGAGTCTTGGATTCAATTGGTCTGCCCATCCCTTCCTGCCACATTTCCGACATTCCCAATTCCAGTGTGGGAAGGGGCGGTCTGTGTGAATTCGGAATCTGTCCCCGCCACCACAAAACACACATGGGCCATGAAACTCATTGTGGCGTTTCTCATAGAACTTCACGCCATCTAGTCCCAATGCCAGAAACTCGACAGGTATAGATGACATATCTTAGAACGGGATACACAGTTTGTGATTGAACGGCCAGCATTCTGGCAAATAACAGTCTGGGCATAATGGGAGGTGTGTGAATGCCCAATTTCTTGCAAGCCATCTCAGGTGTCTTAGGGTTCTCATATTTGTCTCCTGTCTACTTCTCCGTGCCAATCCAGAAGTGATTTTTCATAACATTCCCGTCTGGCACAATCACAATATCACCAACTCTCTCAATGTTCTGCACTAGCATGGCAGGGTTAACATGACAACGATTGGCAGGATGTCCATACTTGTCAGCGTAATACTTCGCCGCATCTGTCACCTTGCGCTCGAATGTCGTCTTTTTGTCATCGTTGTACCATAGCATTCCGAATACCATGTTTACCTCACCACAAATGCCAGAATAATGACTGCCAGAACACAAATGAGTATTGTGATTACCCCAAAGTGCTTGCCGGAAATTCAAATAGGCTCATTGATTATATCCTCGGAATTGATTTTGATTTGCACTGATGGAATACAATATCCATACAGGACGAGCATAGTCTAACAACTATTCCCATTGAACCATCGCCAATATATATCTCAAATACTTTGCCATGTTCCTGTGAACACGACATGCAAGTACCAGCCGTCTTTGCATTTACATATTTTGTTTTTACCATGTGTCACTCCTCAAATGTTGCGTAGATGTCGCTCAACGTCAGGCAATGAACACTCTTTAGTTTTGCCAGAATTGTGACTCTGGCATCGTGCATGAGTTTGTAGAATGCGTTGCGATTGAGTCCAAGAGATTCCGCAACAACATCAGTGGATAGTCCCCGCAGGCAGACATTGACCACTGCTATTCTCTGGCGTTCTGGTAGCCCCTCAATGATACCAGAGACGATTGCCAAAATGTCTCGTCTCTCTGCCATGTTTTCTGCATCAACAGGTCTGCGCCCCCCTAGAATACCAGAAAGGTACTGCATCGGGTCTTTGTGTGTATCAATTCTGACATGCGTTTTGTTTCTGTGGCAGCGCACCTCAGAGGCACATAGGTTTATAACAAAAGAGTATGCCCAGGTTGTGAATTTTGAATCCCCATGAAACCTAGAGAGGGTTTTTAGGACTAGCATTGTTGCCTCTTGTGCCATATCCTCTGCCAGCCTACGCCTCTCTGTTGCTGTCCATTCTGGAAGTCTTTGCGAGAGATACACCACAGCAGAACCTAACAGCAACTCCCTCAATTCTTGCGTGGCGTCATCGTCCCACAGATTGAGTAGTCGTATCCACTCTTCATTGCTCCTTGTGTGACGCTTCATTGAGGTTTCCCCCTGTGCAAATTTGACTAATGCTGTGCCCTTGTTGTTCCGTGCGAATAATACCAAGCCAAAAAGTCATTGATTACATCATACGCAATTTGGGTATCCAGTAATCTATCTCGCTGTGGCAATGTTTCAAATTTCATATAGGCGTTGTCAACATTGCGACCCTGTTGTAGCATAGTATCTCGCCAAGATCGCCACACCTCAGCCCAACCATTAGCGTGGGCATATTCATTAATGTCATCGGGTGTTGGCTGTTCCATGTTAATCCTCTGGCTCTTTGCTGGTATGCACCTCATCACAGGTCTCGCATATCCATGCTGTTCTATCTGGAAGCCTTACTTTTGTATGTGCGGTGAGGTGATTGCATTTCATACAGTAGTCCTCCACCTCTGACATGGGATAGAGTCCAGAGAGAATACTTCGGAGTGGGCGAGGGGAAGAAATATCGTCCATACTACACCTCAAAGAATGACACCACCGACTCTTCCTGCCAGGGCAGTGGTGAATGTTGTTTAGCCAAGAACGCACACAATTCAATGGCGTCTTTGTAACTGATTGGCGAGGCATTGAGCCATTCATAAAACTCCGCCAAGAAGTCAAACGGTGTCATTCCAGCATTCTCGCAGATTTCTTCAATGGGGTTGATTATCTTTGTCATTTTGTTCCGTCTCCCTATCTGCATTTCTGCAATGAAAGTCGTCACATTCCCATCCGGGGTCTGTCTCTCTGAGATGTTTTCTGCACCATCCATTCCCAATGTATGTTCCCTCATCGTCTCCGTTGTAGTCAAACCAGACACAGAAATCACATGCCGCGCCTATGCATGTTGAACAAAATACCTTTGGCATTGTGTCACAGAAAAACTACTTGTCGCAACAAGTATTTTGTCCGGGAAAGTGTGCGAATCCGCATTCGGAACATATCGGCGGAGCATCTTTGTCCGCCTGTATTCTCAAAACAATTCTTGCAAACTCGGCATACCTCTTTGCCTCATTGATTTCATATGGCGTAGTTGGGCGTTTTCCGAGTGGACAAACATATCCCTCTGCCAATTCAATAATTTGTTGTTCTGATAGCATTGTGGTGTCCTCCCGCCACTAAGCATAATACCGTTGTGGATTTTACGCAAGTTGCTATAATCCCATTTACCGTCATAGAAGATTACAGATTCGAGCCTGTTCTCAAAAACGTGTTCTGTGACATCAAATTGCATTCCCATTTTGTCCTCCGCGAATTAGACACAGCATTATACAAATTTGCACACCAACGCTCGTGGGCTAAGTGTGGTCATCCTGAACGCTCATAGGGACAGGTGCTCCATTCCACACTCCTCGGGCAGATTGACCTGCGCCATAGTCTTTTGGTGTGCAACTGTTATTATAGTCAATTCCTCACAAAGTACAGTGGGAATTTAGTCCCATTATTGCCACTTGACAAAACGTACTACACGGAGTATAACATAACGCCATGAAGAAGAAAATAGACAGAAAACAGACAAATCTATCACTTGATGACGATGTTCGCGAGAAATTGGAGGAAGCCACCACAAAGACAAAGAAGCCGAGGACTCAAATCATTGAAGAGTTAGTCCGCATATTTTTGCCAAGTTGGTATGACCATCTTGGATTTGGAGATAAGAAATGAAAAATCAAAACGGGTTCGTCAAATTCCTCTTCTGGTTCACTTACGTTGTGGCGGCTGCGGCTGCATGGTTCCATACGTTCTCTGTTTTTGAACAGTCTGA
>Ga0209416_1000910_pt1 | contig 24557 bp, 25 predicted proteins | sample RifGroF1_FD_184001 | JGI IMG/M metagenome (GOLD analysis project Ga0209416, IMG submission 184001) | Groundwater microbial communities from Rifle, Colorado, USA - Groundwater F1 (SPAdes) (version 2) | ecosystem: Environmental > Aquatic > Deep subsurface > Groundwater | place: Rifle, Colorado...
CCCTATTTTTAACGGGAAAAGCGAAATCGTTCCGGTCGTGATCCGCGGTGCCAAGCAATCGATCGCGGTGATCGTGAAACAGGAGATGCTTTCAGCGAAGGGCGACGCGGCGATCCACCGTGAAGCGATTACCGCGGGGGTGGAAAGTACGGACATCCTGTTTTTAGGTACGTTGTCCTGCTACGCCGATTTTATCCGGAAGGCGCGGGCGCAGGGATATCCGACCCTGAACGCGATTGCGGACGAATTAGAACACATGATCGCCGGAATGACAAATATCCCGATGGAATGGGAATTCCGGGGAAAGAGTCTCGATCTGACGCGGCCCCGGATTATGGGAATACTGAATACGACGCCCGACTCGTTTTATGACGGCGGGAGTTACAACAACCCGGACAAGGCTTTGGAGCATTGCCGGGAAATGATAGAAAACGGCGCGGATATCATCGATATAGGCGGGGAATCGACCCGTCCGGGCGCCGACCCGGTTCTGTCAGACGAGGAACTGGAAAGAGTGATTCCGGTAATAGAACGGATCAGACGGGAACACGATATTCCGGTTTCCGTCGATACCTATAAGTCCGAAGTCGCGCGTAAGGCGCTCGAAGCCGGGGCTGATATCGTCAACGATATCAGCGGATTGGGTTTCGATCCGGGGATGCCCGGGGTAGTAGCGGAATTCGACGCCGGAGCGGTGATTATGCATATCGCGGGCACACCCCGAGACATGCAGGCGGACCCGGTCTACGGCGACGTGATCGGCGAAATCGGCGATTACTTCCGCGAACGGATCGCGCTTGCGGTGAACAGCGGGATTAAGAGGTCGAGGCTGGTGATCGACCCCGGAATCGGTTTCGGGAAGACGCTCGAGCACAACAGGGAGATCATTGTCAATCTCGAGGCGTTTACCGTTTTCGGATTGCCTGTTTTAATCGGCGCGTCGCGGAAATCGATGATCGGGAAAATGCTGGATCGCGAGCCGAAGGACAGGCTATACGGCGGTCTTGGGATACATGCTTACAGTTATCTTCATGGTGCAAAGTTAATAAGAACACATGATGTTAAAGAAAGTAAGGATATGTTAGATGTTCTGTATAAATTAAAGAATTTCGGCTAAATTGTTTATTAAGATAGGGGATTTTCCGATATAAAAATAGGGTTAGGTTATTCGAGGGGATACGAATGAAGGATTATAAGAATTTCGCGAAACGACTGAACAGCCTGAAAAAAGAGATCGAGACATCTCTTGACAGGATACAGAATAAGGAAAAAAAATACGAGGCGCCGGTATCACGGAGGCCATATCAGGTTTTCGCCAACAGAAAAAAGAAATTCTCGTTTTCCCTGCAGGGCGGATTTTTCAGCAAAATTAAATCGTTCTTTTCTTTTTCTTTTTTAAAAAATATCAAATTTCAGCTTCCCCGTCTTCCAAAAATCAACTTTTCCGGTATCCGTGTTCCCGATCTCCACATCGCGCGTAAGGCTGTCGTGCCTACTATCGCCGTCGTAGTCCTCTTCATCGCGTTCCTCGGCGTCAGGTCGGTGATATTCAGCGCCGCGCCCTCGACTGCCGCCGCTTCGATACAGAGCGTTTCGTTTATCGGCGACATGAAGCTCAAGGAAGAATTCAAGAGCATGGAGAATACGATCGGGCTCGGCGGTAACGACCTTTCCGCATACAGCAAGGACGACCCGGAACTGCGGTTCTTTTTCTACAAGGTCAAACAGGGTGAATCAATTTCTTCGATAGCGAAAAAGATGGGTGTAAGTCAGGATACGATCGTCAGTATGAACAGTATGGGCAGCGGGCATAACGTCGCCGCCGGGAATAAAATCCTTGTCCCGAATATGAAGGGTATTCTCTATACAGTGAAGTCGGGCGATACATTTGAAAAAGTCGCTAAAATATATAAAATCAACGCACAGGATATAGTCGACGCGAACGACCTTCAGGGGAAAACGCTTCAGCAGGGCGATATTCTTTTCCTCCCCGGCGCTTCATTGACCGAACTGGAAAAAGCAAAAATATTCGGTTATCTCTTTATCAAGCCTCTTCACGGACGTTTTACTTCGCACTTCGGGATGCGTAAAGACCCGTTCACCGGGAAGCCGAAGTTCCACGCCGGGATCGATATTGCCGCCGGTTACGGAACCGCGATAGTCGCGGCCAAGGAAGGGAAGGTCACGTTCGCGGGATGGAAGAGCGGCTACGGTAACGCGATTATTATCGAGCACCAATTCGGATACACGACGCTCTACGGACATATGTCGAAACTGTTGGTGAAAACAGGGCAGTATGTCAAGGGCGGACAGGTGATCGGTAAGGTCGGAAGCACGGGAAAATCCACCGGCCCGCACCTTCACTTCGAAGTGCATAAGTTCGGTGTGCCGACCGATCCGCTGAGTCACCAGGGGCTGAAAAAAGCGCCCGGTAAGTGGTATTAAAAAAACAATCCGAGGGATAGGCGACTATCCCTCGTTTTTTTGCGAGAGTGTTTATGCCAAACGTTCTTTCCGAACTGATCAATTCATTTCTTGAAAATCCGGATCAATACCTGTCCGGCGAGATGATCGGCGCCCTCTTGGGTATATCCCGCGCGGCGGTCTGGAAACAGATCGAGGGGTTGAAAGAAAAGGGATTTCAGATCGAGGCGAGTCCGAAAAAGGGACACAGGCTGGTGAAGCTTCCCGAAAACCGTCTCATTCCCGAACTCATCCAGTTCGGGATACGAAGCCTCAACCTGAAAACGCCCGCGCCCGAACTGGTCTACCTCGAGTCGCTGACGTCGACAAATACATACGCTAAGGAACTTTTGCTTGTTCAGAAACTCGACTCGTTCGTAGTACTGACCGACTTCCAGAGCAGCGGCCGCGGACGGCTCGACAGGGTTTGGAAGGCCGCGCCCGGCGAGGATATCACGGTCACTATCGTAAACTCGCCCGGAGTCGACACCCGCAAGTTTTACCGTTTCACGATGATCGCTTCGCTCGCCGTGTACGAGATCGTCTCCCGTTACGTGCAGGATGTAAGGATTAAGTGGCCGAACGACATCTATATCGGGAAAAAGAAAATATGCGGTATCCTCTCAGAGATGATCACCGAGGAGAACAGAATCAAGAATATTATTATCGGGGTAGGGATCAATGTCAACTCGGATCACGACGATGAAACGTCTACGTCCCTCAAGACCCTGACCGGTAAAACACATGACCGGAATATCATTATCGCGGAACTGCTCTCAAGATATGAGTACTATTACAGATCGATAGAGACCGAACGTTTCATGGATATCTACGGGGCGTGGAAGAAAAATCTCGCATGGATCAACCAGCATGTCAGGATCGATACCGGGAAAAATATCATCGCGGGTGTCCTAAAAGACGTTTCGCCGGAAGGCGAGGTGATTCTCGAGATCGAGGGAAAACGGCATTCCTTTTACTCTGGCGACCTGATGGGGCTTACTTAAGATCGCTGATGGAATACCCGCCGGAGAAGGTCAGTTTATAGTACATCTTATTCTTCGCCAATATCACGAAATCCGCGCCGATCCGCACGACACGTTCACCCAATATCTCATCTCCTTCGTATACCGTGTAGCTCTTTCCCCCGCTTCCGCTATTGACCGAACTGTCCCATTTGTAGGAATAGGGTGTCGAGCTGTCCGAGGAACCGTAGTGCGACGACTCTTCGATGGTCGCGACATATTTATCGTTGATTTTCGAGATACCTTTCAGTTTGAAGCGTGAGACGAACGTATTCTGAACCGTCCCCTTGTTGGGCGGATAGCCGGAGGAGTTCTGATTACCCTGGTTCTTTACGGTATCGGAAGGCTTATTCTGCTTGGAGCCCGAGCCCTTATCGAACTCCTTGGGAATACCGCCGGGAAGCGTGAACGGGTCTCTCAACTGTTTGAAATCGATATGCCCGACATTTTCCTTTTTAGCCGCGGAAGAATCGATGACGGGGAGGTTTAACGTCTGAGATTCGCCGCCGATGATCGCCTGCGAGATATTTGAAATATTCGGCACGATGAACGCGACCCAGACCACTGCGTTTACCGCCAGCAGCAGAATCGTCATCATCCGTTTCTTTTTTTCATCCATCTTATTCCTCGATCACTTTTTTATAAAGTTTCACTTCTAAAACGGAATTCAGATTATTGTTCGCGTACTCCATCTGAGCCTTGGAAATCTGGATTGGGAAACCCGACATCTCGAGCGCATCGACGAAGTTCGCGACCTCGGGAAACCCGGAGACCGTCGTCAGGAGGAGTTCTGTTACTTCATATTGCTCTTCGACACGGTTGCCCTTGTTTTCGACATTGAGTTTCAGTATCCCGGAAAGCTCTGCGATTTTCGGTAGCGAGGCGATGAACTCCGACGAGGATTTCTTCGCGAACGCCGTCTGGCCGAGGCTGTCGTATTCGATCTGGAGGCTTTGCAGGGATTTCTCGTAGTACTTCTTATTCTCCACGTCGTTGATGATCTGCTGGAGTTCGTTCAGTTCGACATTGATCGTCTGGTAATTAATAAAACTGTAGAGGAAGAAGGCGATCCAGAGCGCCGAAAAGACGATGATAATCAGAGGGATATTTATTTTTTTCATTGGCTTGCCCCGAATGTCACGGAGAATTTGATCAGCGTGCTGTTTTTTGTCTTGATGAGGTCGGCGTTCTTGAGGACGATATTCCGGATAACATGCGAGTTCACGAGCGCGAAGACGAAATTCTCAAGTCCTTCGCTTGTCAGCGAGTAGCCGTTGATTTCACCCGAGTTATTCTGAACAACGACTTTTTTCAGCCAGACGTCGCCGGGGATCTTGCGGCAAAGCTCGTTCAGCACGATCTTCAGCGATGACGAGATGATGCCGGTATTCTTGATATCGTTGATCCTGTGGACAAGGTCTTCGTGCTTATCCTTGAGCGACTTTATCTCCTGCATCTCTTTCAGCTTCTCGGCCATCTCGCGGACATCCGCTTCCTGAATTTCTTCGATCGGAAGCGTAGATTCCTTCGCTATTTTTATCAGGTTGAACTTTTGCTGGGAGATGAGGATACTCGGAAATAGCAACACCGAGAGGCCGTCGAGAACAAGGAAGACGATGAAGATGACCCGGACAGCGACGTCCATCGTGTGCATCGAACGGACTTTCTGGCTCGTAATCTGGAGATTGATATAGCTTTTGTTCGCGAAGGCGATCAGGTCGTAGATCGATTTTTCAAATGTCGGGTTGTCGAAAACGGAGATAAAATCGTCGTGCGTGGCGGGAAGGGTGAAGATATTGAGCGAGTCGAAAAGCGATTCGCTGATATCGGAACTGACCCCTTCGTGCTTCGAGATCACGATGATCCTTTCGAGGAACGAGATACGCTTCTTGATAAACGTCGCGAAGTAATCGACGATATTCCTCAATGTGATCTGATTGATATTCTGGAAGTCGCCGATATAATGCGCGAAGTTGATAATCTTGTTTTTCAGGATGATGATGAGCTCTATCGAATGATCGCAGATATAGACATATCCGACAGAGTTCTCGCTTCCGCCCTGCTTGATCGCGCCGAGGATGTTGATCGGAAGGTAGGAGATATCCTCGACAATGATCCCGAGGTTCCGGAACGTGTTCAGGTACTTATCGATCTCGTCTTTCTTCGCGATGACCGCCATGATATTCCAGACGTTTTTGCCGTCTTCCATGACGTTGGAGATCATCTTATAGGAGTAGTAGGCTTCTTCGAGAGGTAACGGGATATTCCGCTCGATTTCCCAAAGGACGGCCGATTCGATCTTGGTCTTCGGGATACCAGGGAAGGAGAAAAAGAGCGGGATGATCGATGTGCTGGAAAGAGTCAGGTTGATCCTACGGATTTTATGCGTGGTGTTCTTTTCAAGGAAACGCTCGATAATAAATGAAAACTGGTCGACGTCATAGACTTTTTCGCTCTTGATGGAAATAATCCGGAAATAAACGAGAAACTTGATCGCCTCGATAATCCTGATCTCTTCATTGCCGATATCGATGATGACCTTCAGTATCCCCATATATTCGAGTATCATGCGAATCAATTTTCTCAGCATATTTCGTCCTAAGTTTTCTTTTTATACCCCAGAATAAAAACCCGGTTGATCGTGCCATTGGGAAACTCGATAGTCAGCTTGAAACCCTTCCGCCCGCCGGTTTCGAGGATACTCGACTGGAAGCTCTTCGCGCTGTCGATCTGGAATACACGGGTATTTATCATCTTTCCCTGCTGGTAATCCGCGAGATAGAACATCTTGTCCTTCTGCACGAGTTTCAGGGTTTTCTGATCGAATAATTCTATTATATACGTCTGATTCGTTTCGCTCGTGATATTATAAGCATTTTTAAAAGTATTATCAAGTACTTTTATCAATAGCACGGCCGATGTCTTGGAATTGTCCCCGCCCGTGATCCTTTCCATAATCTTGAGACTGCCTGTCAGCAGGTTGACGATTGTGACCATCGACAGCGAGAACACGGTGAGAGTGACAAGCATTTCGATCAGGGTAAAACCCTTCCGCCTTTTTTTCATCATTTGACTTTATCCATATAAACTTCGGAGAAGGCGGTCTCTATCCAATAAGACTTCGGCGGCTGGTTCGTGCCTTGCCGTACTATCAGCATCTCGATACCGACATAGACAAGCAACGGATCGTACCGTTCGACCTTTTTATTCACGAGCATCTTGATGTTTTCGTCGATAGGATATTCCTTCGCCCGGAACTTCAACGGGTATACCGAAGTCACCGTGAGGTTTGACATCTCGCTTGCGTCGAAAAGGGCTGTCTTGAGATCGGGCGCGAGATAGACTCCCGCGAGGTAGTTGTGCGCTTCGCTGATCGCCTTCTCGGTGGTACGGTCGTAATTAAGCAGGTTGGTCATACTTGAATAGATGGTGAGCACGGTTACGATCGTCGTCGATATGATCGAGAGCGATATGATCACCTCGATCAGAGTAAATCCGCGAAAGCGTTTTTTCTTAGATATTTCCTTCAAGGATTACATCGTCCTGGGTTTTTATCTTTTTATCAGGTCCGGCGGAAACGATCTTGACGGTATAGCTCCCGGGCTGGTATTCCAGCACATAGGGAGTACCCCAGATATCGTTCATCAGTTCTTTCTGAATGATATTTGCCCGGTAAAGGTCTTCGACAGTCGCGGGAAGCGAACCGGTATCCGCCTTGAACGTCACGATCCCGACGACGATATTATTCATCTCGAGCTGGACGTTTTTCTTATTCGCGGTATCCTGTATATTGCTATAAGTCACCATACCCACTGCCATCAGGATACCGATGATTGTGAGAACGATCAGCATTTCCAACAAGGTGAACGCGTCAAAACGATGCGCCATAATCTTTTGCTTCATCTTTATCCTCCATCATGAATTCAGTATATTATAACATTTTTCGGGAAAAATACCATCAATTTTTTCAATTATTCCATCTTTATTCGGCATCCGCCGTCATCCTGATCCAGCCGAAAGATGACGGGTAGAGCGGTAAGGATGACGGGTATAGTAATAACATATAAGAATGACCTGCACCGTGGTATATTTGTAGGGCGGTTCTAAAAACTTTATATCAATCACCTAAAAATGGAATTTTAAGAACAAAATGTAGTATGAGTATGTCACTGCGAGGAACTGAGTGACCTGTCTCCTTCTCCTGCGAAGGAGAAGGCAGGCGAAGCAGTCTGTATAATTTATTATACGACAGTAAAATAGATTGCTTGGCTTACGCTCGCAATGACAAGGTAAATTTATTAACTTTGAATTATCTCCATTATTGCCGAGTTTTTAGAAGCGCTCTGTAATATATTCAGTCAGGTTTAAGACAATTTTCCCCTCGGCAGGGTAAATTGTTTCAGAGAAATGATAGAGAATATGAACCGTCCTATGACAATGACAAATATGAACCGTCCTATTGACAAAACCGGGTAAATAGTGGAAAATATGAAACCGGGGGAAATCCGTGAAGAAAACGCTCTCATCCATCTTTTTTATCGTACTATTCAATATTTGTCTGTACACACAGACCGTAGATATCGACTACGGCTTCAAGATCAAGCATTATGCGATCGAGATTACAATCCTGACAAACGGCGTCCTCGATATTCACGAGGCAATCCAAGTTTCGGTTTCGAAGAATATCAACGGGATAGTGAGAATCCTTCCGCTGAAGGGCGAATGGAAGACGATTGTCGATGGCAGCGATATCTCGTTCCCGTGGAAACTCGTCATAGACGAGATCGGCTCGGAACAGAAAATAAAAAAGTACATTTTCGAGAATAAGCTTTTTATTCAGCTTTTAGGATATATGCACGGTACCTACGAAACGAACAGGACGTTCGAACTGAATTACACTGTCGACGGGGCGATCAATTACCAGAACCAGAACTATGACGAACTGATATGGAGCCTTGCGGGCGACCTATGGCCGGTCGGGATCGAGAAGGTCACGCTTCTGGTTACCCTGCCGGGATTTAAAACCAGCCCCATGATGATCGACCAGTCGGTGATGTATCTCGACGGAGGTAAGCTCAAGCAGTCGAAGGGTTTCCTCACCGGCAACGAGCTTCATTACTACCATGAACTCGAACTCGGCGCGCACCAGAAGCTTCTGCTGTACCTGAAATGGAAAAAGGGTATCCTGAAGAATTGACAGAGTAATTCTTTCTGGGAGTGTTGACGCGTGAAATTTCTTGCGCCTGCGGCTCGGCGGGATTTCTTGAGATATATTCAAAATGAATTTAGTATATTTCGATTGATTATGGAGGCTAAGATGAAGAAATTCTTCATACTGATGATGTTATCGATACCCGCGTTCCTTTTCGCGGATCCCGGATTCAATATTAAAGACTATCATGTCGACGTCGATGTGCATGATAACGGGACAATCGACGTGCATGAAAAGATACTGGCCCATTTCTACGACGAGAAACAGGGTATAATGCGGAAAATGCCGTACAAGGGCAACTCGCAAATCCAGATTAACGGCGAATGGAAGACCTACTATTGGGACTTGGAATACTCCGGAATCCACGCAAATAAAGAGATCAAAGTCTGGAACGAGGACGGCTATACGATTATCCGTCTGGGGACGGCCGGGCAATACATCTCAGGCGACGTCGAGTACGATATCTATTACCGTGTCTTCGGCGCGTTCATCACCGAGAATAAAGAGTATGACGAACTTTACTGGAACGTGATCGGTACGGAATGGGACGTGAAAATCCGCAACGCGTCGTTCACAATCCATTTCCCGGATAAAGTCACAGACCTCGAGAATATCGATTACCGGATCTACTACGGACCCGAAGGGAGTCCCGAGGGCGGAGTGGGCGGACGCGATATCGAAGGGGTGATCGATGGGCAGAACCTGACCTATACCCACGACTATTCCCTCAATGCCTACGAAGGGATCACATTCCAAGTACGGCTGAAAAAGGGTTTTATCGCTCTCAGCCAATGGCAGCAGTTCCTCCGTTTCCTGAAAAACTACTGGCACTATATCCTAAGCGCCTTCGTTTTCCTTGCCTCCCTGTTGATCTGGGCGAAATGGGGCAAGGACAAACGTGTGACGGTGATGACGGAGTTTTTCCCGCCGAAGGAAATCACGCCGTCCGAGGCGAGTTCTATCCTGCTCCAGAATGAAAAGTTCGACATCTCCCCGACATTGGTCGATCTGGCCCGCAGGGGGTATATCGTAATCGGGAAAGAAAGCAATAAGACATACGTCCAAATAGTGAAAGAGCCGGACGATCGATGCAGAAGCTATGAAAAAACGCTTTTAACATCGCTCGCGGATTACGCGAACGCGGATAACAAAGTCTACACTACCGACCTCGAGCAGACGTTCTACTCGGACGCCGCGAAGGTCGAGTCGATGTACGGCACGCAATTCCGGAGCAAGGGGTTTTTCGAGGCCACCGGGAACATGTGGCGGAATATCTATATTTTCATCAGCGCGGCCGCGATCTTCTTCCTTGTCTACGCGCTCTTCACATACGACGACCCGTCAAAGCCGATCATCTTCTCTATCTTCACTCTCGTGGACAGTCTCGTCTTCGCGGGGATCATGCCGAAGAAAACCGGAAAAGGCCTCGATATGTATCAGAAGATCAAGGGTTTCCGCGAGTTCATGAGCCGCGCCGAGAAGGATAAAATCGAGCGGCTTTGTCACGACTTCCCGACCTATTTCGACGACACCATTCCCTACGCGATGGTATTCGGCCTCGCGGGGCGATGGGGCAATATGTTCGACGGACTGATGAAGGAGCCCCCGAACTGGTACCGCAGCGATTACTACCACGATCATCATTTCCGCACAACCGACTTTATTTATCACCTTCAAAGCAGTGTCGGTAAGATCAGCCATTCGTCATACTCGACACCGCCGTCGAGTTCCGGCGGGTCGTCGGGCGGCTCCGGATGGAGCGGCGGTGGCGGAAGCTGGGGCGGATCGTCGGGCGGCGGCTTCGGCGGCGGCGGCGGATCGAGCTGGTAGAACACTGACAAGTGAAAAGTAGAAAGTTAAAAGTGATCAATTGAGTCTCTTTATGCCGCATTGCTCGATATCCGTGTTTCGAGGAGTGCACGGGAGAGGGATTTTATCTGTGTCAATCTGCGTAATCCGCGGAATCCGTGCGGAATTGGGGTCGAACATTATATCCCAATTTATCGCGGATAAACACGGATGAAAAAGTGAAAGAGAGGGGGTTAAAAAAGGATAGGGTATGAAAGAGAAATATTCCGCCGGGACTATCGCCGAGTATATCGCGGGGCTTCCCGAAAAAGACCGCGCCGCGCTCGATGCGGTTTACGCGATCATCAAACGGATCGCTCCCGAGGCTGAAGGGCGGATCAGCTACGGCATCCCGACATTCTGGCTGAACGGCCCCCTGATCGGTTTCTCGGCCGCGTCGAAACACCTGAGCCTGCATATCATGAGCCCGACGCTTACTGTGCGCCTGAAGGACGAACTCGCCCCTTATGACAAAACGACCTCGACCGTCCATTTCACCCCGGAGAAGCCGTTGCCGAAGGAGCTGATCGCGAAAATCATCAAGATGAAGATGGACGACAACGCCACGGGGAAGGGGAAAAAGTAATAATAGGGTTCATTATGTCTCTCTACATCGCGTTTCTACGGGGCATCAATGTCGGCGGACGGAATATGATCAAAATGGCCGATCTGAGGAAACTCTTCGACGAACTGGGGTTTTCCGGTGTCGAGACGTATATCCAGAGCGGCAACATCCTTTTTTACTCGGACAGTACTGAGAGCGTTATCAGGGAAAAAGCCGAATTGGAAATCCGGCGGGTATTCGGTTTCCCGGTTCCTGTCGTACTGAGGACTCTTGACGAACTCACAGCGGTTATCCGGAATTGCCCGTTCTCCGGCGAAGCGATCGCCGAAGCCGAAAGCGTCAACGATTCCGAAAGTATGTATATCGTGTTACTTTCACAAATCCCATCGGGCGATCAGCTCGCCCGGCTGAATGCATATTTGTCAGGGGGCGAAGAGTTCCATCTTGTCGGCCGTGACGGGTACCTCCTGATTCGGCACAGTATCCGTGTGTCTAAACTCGCCGGGCATTTTCAAATCCTAGACAAATCCGCGACCGTGCGGAACTGGAAGACGATAAACAAGCTCGTCGAACTCGCGCGCGTGAAGGGTAACGATAAAGTATAACAATAACAAAATGATGAGGGATAAGCAAATAGGGATATTACGACGGAGCCGTGTTCTAAGCCTTGAATTCCTTGATCCGCGCGTTGACTATCGACTTGGCGGTGCCGATATTCGGCTCGACCGTGTTCGCCTTTTCATACGCGGAAATCGCCTGCTTGTAGCTCCGTGCCTCTTCGTAGGTACGTCCGACCTTGTTGTAGTAGGCGGCCATTTCCTGGAGGTGCTCACGGGTCATAGCGGCGGGCATATTGAGGCCTTTATAGGCAGGGGCTTTGAAATTGACTTTAGCGGTTTCCTGAACGGCGGAGGCAGCGGTCGGTTTGGGATTCTGACGCGGAACGGCCGATCGCGTATTGCCGCGTAACGGAATATTCGTATCAATCTTCATGCTGAACCTCCTTTCTTTTATTCTGAACATTGGAGGCGGCGGGAATCGAACCCGCGTCCTGAAACCAGAAAATTAAAACCTTATCCACAGGCTTGGTTCTCTCTTTAAGGTGTCGGGAACTTAGGGAAGAAAAAACAAACCCTGTATTCCCCGAGCCGAAGTGTTTCGCTCCGGTTTATCGGCGTCGAAGGAGCTATCTCCCATTGTTTTTAACCCGTTTGACATCCCGGGAGAAGGGACGTCATCCGAGTTGCCGCGTTACGCGGCTAATGCGTAACTTTCGTTCGCAGTTATAGTTTTGAGCCTTTGAAGGGTTACTCAGCCCTGCCTGAAGTCCTAATCCTCTGCTGTCCCAGTCGAAAGCCTGTCGCCCCCATTAGTTTATTTTAACATAGTTCCGTAACAAATTCAAATCCGGTTTAGAATTTCTCCTATCAAGATTATCGGCAGACCCTTGTATTTTCTTTAGCTTTTTTTAGAAAAAAATCGTTCTTCTACATTATTGAATATTTTTGATTTCCGAATTAAAATATACCTAATACTTTTCAAGGATGCCCGCAATGATAAACCAACTAAACGTGTTGAAAAATATCGATCCCGAAATATATGACGCGATAAAGAAAGAGGAAAGCCGTCAGGAGAAAAACCTCGAGCTGATTGCGTCCGAGAACGCGGTTTCCGAAGCCGTACTCGAAGCTCAGGGAAGCCTGATGACCAACAAGTACGCCGAAGGACTTCCGGGCAAGCGTTACTACGGCGGATGCGAATTTGTCGACGTCGCGGAGACATTGGCCATCGAACGCGCCAAGTCGCTTTTCGGAGCAGGGCATGCCAATGTCCAGCCCCATTCGGGAAGTCAGGCGAATATGGGTGTGTATTTCAGCGTCCTGACACCGGGGGATACTTTCCTCGCGATGGACCTTTCCCACGGCGGCCACCTGACTCACGGTTCGCCAGTGAACTTTTCCGGCAAGCTGTTCAATCCCATTTTCTACGGACTCAATCCCGATACCGGGATGATCGACCTCGAGATTGTCCGCAAGCTCGCTCTCGAACATAAACCCAAACTGATCCTCGCCGGCGCCTCGGCTTACTCGAGAACTATCGATTTCGCCGGATTCAGGAAGATCGCCGACGAAATAGGGGCTTATTTTATGGTGGATATGGCGCATATCGCGGGCCTCGTGGCCGGCGGCGCGCACCCTTCTCCCATTCCGCATACACATTTTACGACGACGACGACACATAAAACTCTCCGCGGGCCGCGCGGCGGATTGATCCTCTGTCAGGAAGAATTCGCGAAGGATGTGGATAAGACTACGTTCCCGTTCATGCAGGGCGGGCCGCTCATGCATGTCATCGCGGCGAAAGCGGTCGCGCTTAAAGAAGCAGCCGCGCCCGAATTCAAGACCTATCAGCAGCAGGTTGTAAAGAACTCGAAGGCCTTATGCAAAGCGGTCGCCGGCCATGGCTTCTTTATCGTTTCCGGCGGCACCGATAATCATCTCTTCCTTGTCGATCTTTCAAAGAACGCTAAGACGAAAGATGTCGACGGATACCTCGCACAGAAGTCGCTCGAGAAGGCCGGTGTGACTGTCAGCCGTACGACCGTACCCGGCGAAACACGCAAACCGTACTATGGAAGCGGAGTACGTATCGGTACTCCTACCGTCACGACGCGCGGGATGAAGGAAAAAGAGATGGCTATTATAGGCGAATATGTCGCCGAAGCTCTTTTTAACGTAAACGATGAAAAAATACTTAATTCTATTCGAGAAAAGGTCGAAAATCTATGTAGGGATTTCCCTTTATACAATAAGTAGATTTTTACCTTAAATCGGAGTCATTATGTCTGACGACGTAAAGTTCGGGGTAGCGAGTTTTCGAAAAGGCGCTTATATTTTCATCGAAGATCAGCCGGAGAGTAACGAGTTCTATATTATCCGGCAGGGAAGCGTTGTCGAGAACCGTTCCACGGCGCAGATCTTAGGCGAGCAGGGCACGATCACCAGACAGGGCGACTTCTTCGGGGTATTATCCTGTATGTCAAGACGTCCGAGGATCGGATCGGTTCAGGCGCTCGAGGACGTATCGTGCATTGTAGTAAAGGGTGAGCAGTTCGGGGCGTTGATTCAGAAAATGGCGCCGATCGCGCTGAAGATCATCCGTTACTTCTCGAAACAGCTCCGCCATTACGACGCTATCCTGACAAAGATGACATTCAAGTCGTCGGTCGAGGAAAACCCGTGCAACCTTTTCCGTATCGGCGAATACTATTTCTCCAAGCAGAACTACATACAGGCCGCGCACGCTTACGTGCATTATATCAAATTCTGTCCCGACGGCGGTTTCGTCCCGCAGGCCAAAATGAAGCTCGCGAAGATCAACCCCAAGCCCGAAGACCTCATCCCGAAAAAAGAAAACTTCTACTACATCTACGAAGACAATAAGATTATATTCCTCGAGCACGAACCCGGCAACGAACTGTATATTATCCAGGAAGGCAAGGTCAAGATCACGAAACTGGTGGACGACAACGAGGTAATGCTCGCGGTACTCAAGAAGGGCGACATCTTCGGCGAAATGGCGATCCTCGAGAACAAACCCAGAAGCGCGAGCGCGATAGCCTACGGCCCCGTCAAGCTGATGGGAGTCACCAAGGCGAATTTCGAGCCGATGGTGCAGGCGCATCCCGAGATCGCGAAACGCATCATCGAACTCCTCAGCGAACGTATCTGGCTGATCTATAAACAGATTTCGAACATCCTGATCAACGACCCCGCCGGTAAAATATACGATTCTCTCTATACTCAGCTCCAGAAGAACCGTGTGACGATAGCGGAAGGGAATTCGTTCATGTTCGATTTCGGGCCGGAAGACGTGCTGAAATTTGTCGGGCTGAACAACAACGACGGCAAACTCGCATTGAAGAAAATCCTCGACAACGATAAAACGATGATGGTCACCGACGGCAAACTGATGTGTAAGGATGTCACGAATATCCAGAAGGCGATCAATGTCATCAAGCGCAACCAGGAACTCGAGCGCAAGAAGCAGGAAAACGCCATCAATCCTTCCTCTCCTTCATTCTATTAAAGGACAAGTCATGCTTTTATTCGTTTACGGCTCGTTAATGAAGCACGCACCCAACCATTATGTGATCGCCCAACAGGCGAAGTTTGTCGCGCAGGGCACGATCAGAGCCGTTTTGTACGATCTCGGCATCGGTTTTCCCGGGGCTATCGAGGATAAGAACGCGGAGGGGGTTTACGGCGAGGTGTACGAGCTTCCCGACTCCGAACTGGAAGGCCTCGATCAATTCGAAGGGTGCGATCCCGTCGATAAGGCAAACAGTCTCTACTATCGCAAGATTACGGAAGTGACGACATTCAAGAAAGAGACGCTGAAAGCGTGGGTCTACTTTCTCGTGCCGTCCCGCCTGAAAACCTTCACGAGCGAAAAAATCACCGGCGGCCGCTGGCAATAACACTCATTCTCTTTGATTTTCCCGGTGATGTAGGTTATAATAAGGGCAGTTCCGATAGGTCCGCTTTTTCTGACAAAACAAGATAGTATTAGAAATGAAACGCCCTATGGTCACTTCCTTTAATCTGTATTAAAAAGTGACCATAACTGAGTTCGATAAAGAGGCTGTTATGAAACAAATCCTGTTTGCATTCCTTACGATCACACTCGCCGGGGCGTCGTTAAACGCGGCGGAAACCAATACACCCGCGTTCGGGGTTTCGCTGAATCTGATGGGCGCGTTCCTCGGGATGTACGGCGGGCAGTTCGAGATCAAGCTCCTGCCGTGGATGACGCTTGCCGCGGATTTGTTCTATAACGGCCAGTATATCGGCGACGACGGGTATTCGATGTTCTATATCGGGGCGATGCCGAGATTCTACATGATCGGCGGGGACCTGAACGGGTTATGGGCGGGAATGGGCGCGGGGGTCAAGTTTGTTACGATCCGTCAGAACGGCGCGGACTATCCCGGAACCGTCCCGATGCTCAATATCGCGGGCGGTTACAAGATCGTCTTCGGCAATTTCTTTGTCGAGCCGTACGGCGGGTATTCGTTCGCGCTGGGTTCTATCGACAGCCAGCCGTCCTATAAAGGTTCCGCGTCGATCTACGGCGCGAACATGGGCTTCCTCTTCTAATTCGTCGCGATACTCGCCGTCTCAGCTTTCTCATCCTTTTTCGGCAGCAGTGCCGCAATCGCCAAATCGAATTTATAGGTGATTCTCAATCCTACCACATAGATATATTTTGGGGCGGTATCCGCCGCCGGATCGAAGAGATACTCATATTCCGGAAGCACGTTCCAATGATAGCTGTAATGGTCGTTCCCGGCGGGATTGATGAGAAGCTGGAAGTCCGGCGAAATTTCAAATATGCCGAGCATCGTCGTCCGGAAGAAGAACTCGAAGACCTGCTCCGGCATGCTCGAAGTGAAAACCTTCAAAAGACTATATGCCACACCGAACCCGAAGTCCTTTGTCTGGAACGCGAACCCGACCGCGAAATGTTCGGCGAACGGAGAAAACTCCTTGGCGACCTTATAGTTATCGTTGAAGTTGGTCGGCGGGGTGCGGAACGTGGTGATATCGGGATAGACGATGCCGTACTTCACGAAGAACGCAAGCGGCTTCATCGTGTCCGATGCGAAATAGAGCGGCCTGATCTCGAAAAGTCCCGAGACCGACGGGGAGACCTTATGGGTCAGCGAGCTGTCGGCATCGACAAAACCCGCCTGAAGGCTGATATGAAGCCAGTCGTTGTGGAAGCTCAGTTCGACCGGGAAAGAGTTCCGCACAAAAAGATGCTCCCATGCCTTGCCGAAAGTCACTCCCGCGCGGAGAGTCAGGTTTTCGGTAAAATCGACTTTCAGGATCATCGCGGGAATGGTCGGGTAATAGATATGGTCGAGCCCGGTGTTGCCGAGCATCCTGAGGAAGTGTGACGAGAAGAAGCCGTCGAACTCCCCGCCGCAGAAACGGAAATTAAAAAATCCGCCGCCGTCCGACTCGTAGTCCTGAAGGTCGATATTGCCGAGGTAAAACCCAATCACAGAGTCCTGGTAGTAGATATACGATTCGTCGATGCTGAAGTTGTAGTTCGAGACGATGACGTTATTGACCGGCGCGTAAACCGGCGTCGTGCCGAAAAACTGTGTCCCGTAAGAAGCATTGAGACGGAATTTTAAAAAGAGATTGGTGACCGGCAGGCTCAATTCGGTATGGAGCTGGAGCCTTGCGATAGGCGGGGAGACCGCTCCGAGCGCGGGATAGTTCAATTGCGCGCCCGCCCAGATATCGCCCCAGATTTTCGCATAGCTGTTTGCGATACATCCGATAGTCAGGAATAAAGAAATAACGACGGTCTTTTTCATTTCAGCCTCTTTATTGTTGTCTCGAACTTTTTAATAATCTTCTACCGGCTGCTTCTACCGCGCTTCAAAAAGTTATTGAGGCGCGGTATCGCGGTGACAGGGAAATACTGCACTCTATTTCAGCCTCTTTAATAAACAAGCATTTGCAGTCCGAAACGCTGCTGGAGGTCGCGGAAGTCCTGCCCGAGCCCGTACTGGTACTCGTAATGAAGGAGCAGGTGGAGCTTTCCGAAATCCGCTCCGACCCCGATATTGAACGCGGGATGCCAGCGGTTCTCGTAGAACAGCGCGAAATCCATCGCCGCGATCAGCGACGTGACGCCGTCGAGAGGAAGGGTATAGTCCGCCGCGAGATGCCAACGGAACAGGAGCGGCCTCGCCATTTGGTCGAGCGTTTTATTCGGCGGGTAGATGTAGAACAGCATCCCCGATGTCAGCGCCGCCGAACAGAGTTTGTAGGTGATATCGAACCCGAGATACTCGTTGGAGTCGAAGACCTTGTCGGTCGCGATATCGCCCCTGTCGTATCCGTCCACAAGGTGGGTGGACTCGTGGGAGATAGGGTAAAGCAGAAGGTTCAGGTTCGGATCGAAGAAGTTCGTCTTCTCGATATACAGCCCCACATAACCGATCAGGTTGTCCACCGGATACGCCCCCCAGAAACTGTCTGTGGGATGGATGAAGATGGTGATGCTTCCCATAAACCCGATCTCCCACCCGAGGATAGTTCCGAACGCCACGGTCTGGGAAATCTTCGCCTCGATCTCGGTCTTTTGGTAGGTGAAGTTATAGTTGAAACGGAGCCGGGTGACATAAGACTTCGGGTCCTCGGCGTGATGGTACTCGAATGCCATGGCGGACGAGACCGTGAGAAGGAGAATAAGAGCGGTAACACGAAACATAGATGCCTCTTCTGTTAAAGTGGGATATTATAGCTTATTTTTCCCTTCCGCTCAAATTAGACGGTCATTCTTTGAGTATTATTCCGTTTTCTGGTAAAATATTGGGCGAGGATAATATGATAGATTTACACACGCACACCCTTTGGAGCGACGGGGAACTGATTCCCGCCGAACACATCCGCAGGGCGTTTATGAAGGGATACGAGGCGATAGCGATCACCGACCACGCGGACGCGTCGAATATCGACATGCTCTGTCGTCAGATCGTCCAGTTTTCCGACGCGATGGCGAGGGCGGAATCGGATATCACGGTCCTGCCGGGCGTGGAACTGACACATGTCATGCCCGAGGAGATCGCCGAACTGACGCAGTACGCGCGCGCCCACGGCGCTAAGATCGTAGTCGTTCACGGCGAGACGATAGTCGAACCGGTACGCCCGGGGACGAACTGCGCTGCGATCGAGGCGAAAGTAGATATCCTAGCGCATCCGGGCCTGATACTTCCCGAGGAAGCGGAGCTTGCCGCCAAGAACGGCGTGTATCTCGAGATCACGTCCAAGTCGGGGCATAGCCTCTCCAACGGTCATGTCGCGAAAACCGCGCTTGCCGCCGGGGCTTCGCTTGTGATCGACACCGATTCCCACAGGCCGGGAGATTTTATCGACGAGGCCTTCGCGGAAAAGGTGCTGATCGGCTGCGGACTGACCCCTATGGAGATCGACCGGGTTTTCGAGAACTCCCGGCAGATAGTCAAAAGAAAGCTCTCCGGCGGTTAGGATATGGATACGAAACGCTTATTCCTCTTCAGCGTATTGCTCGCCGTTTTTTTCGCCGCATCGGCTTGTTCGAACATCACCGGTGAAAAAAAGCAGATCCTTTACGAGCTCGACGCCGAAATCTCACAGATAGTGCAGTATAACGAACTCGCCAATGTCGGCGACTCGGACGCCGCGGATAAGATCGACGAGATTATCATCCGGATCGGCAAGATGCTGAAGAAGGCCAAAGAACTCAGCCCGAAACTCAATCCGAAAGATAAAAAGGCTTTTGACGAAGAGATAGCTTTCCAGATAAAAAGGCTGGAAAATTCTATCCAGGACCCGTTATATCAGGAACTAATGAAGTATAAAAATCAATAGCGAGGAAAAAGATGAAAGGAATGAAATACTTTTTTACCGTTATTACAGCGTCGATAATCCTTACCGCCTGCGGGACGCCCCAGCCCGAATGGAAGTCGTGGATCACGGAATATGACAATCTCGCGAAACGTTATTGCGCCATTCTCGAGAAGGCCGCTCCGATGGACAAATCGCTCGATAAGGCTTTGGGCGAGCTCGAGTCCGAGATGAAGGTATTGGACGCGAAGCTCATGGAAAAACGCGCCTCGCTGAAGATTGAAGAGCAGAAAGAGCTTGACGAAGCTGTCGCCGGGATAAAGGGACAATTGGTCACGGCGAAGGGCAATATGATCATGAAGCTGTTCGGCGGACTGATGGGCGGGCCGATGGGCAACCCTACGAACAATCCGCTTATCGACGCGATCAAGGAAGCGGGGTCGAACAAGTAGATTTTTGCATCACCAAAATAATAATATAAGGCTTTAGGAGGAAAAATGCTCAAGAAAGTTTTAAGCGTCGTGTTCGTTCTGACCGCGCTTGTTTATCTCGGTTCCTGCGGTTCTTCCGACTGGAAGAAATGGGTCAGCGAACTGGACGATACCGTCGACGGTTATATTCTTGCTTTTCTAAAAACCAAAGAATCTGGTGATGAAAATGAACAATTAGCAAAGGCTTATGGTGAAAAAGCTCAGACTTTATTTGCCGATGCACAAAGGGTTCAGGAGGCAATAATAAGCTCAAACGAACAGGAAGAATTTTCAATTCTTGTGACCTTTAGCTGGATTAAGTATCTAGGAGTCAAAGAATTTATTGAGATGATGCAGCAGCAGATGGTACTGGATTACGGTTCCAATGCCGGGATGCTCGATACGAACACGATCCTTCCGTAAAGAAACCCTTTTACCGGCGGAATCGCTCTTCGGGATGACGATGCCGGAGATCGCATCTTATGTTATTTTCAGGAGTAAGAAGAAGCAGTCGATACAGAGATTGCTTCTTCCGCGCTTCCGTAAGTCTGCACGGATTTCGCCTATCGCACCCGTTGTCCCAATCTATTTGGTCACCGGCACAAATTGATATCTATACGGCAATGAATGCTGAATCGGACTTTTACTTCACGTCGACGTTGATATAGATAATCCGCCATTCGGCCTTTTCCTCGCGGAAATCGAGCTTGAATTCGATGGTCTGCGGCGGGTTGTCAAGGAAATACTTACCGCGAAGGACTAGGTCGCCTGCGGCGTCGATAACGGGCATCTGATCGAAGATAGGGTGATAGTTAGTGACCTTCGAGACGTCTATTTTTTTCGCGATGAAGTCCTTGAAGATATCGAGAAGTTTCGCGGGAGTAAGTTTCTGCTGGAGCGGCGTGGAAGATTTCGCGAGGAACGACGCGAAATTCGTCGTCCTGATCGCCTGCTGTAACGAAACCATCGTTTTATTGATATTCCCGATAATCACATGGGTAGTCGGAAGTTTCTCCTTATAGAAGGTCTGGAGCTTGAACGAAAGCGGTTTCCACTGCGAATCCTCGATCCGGAACTCGATGGTAAACTGGATCAGGTTCGGGACGCTCGATTCGAGGACGTAGAAACCCTCGACGATCATATCGCCGAACTCGTCGATCACGGGGATGGAAGTGAAGAGCGGGTATGAAGAACGGATACTGCTGATATCGATATTGTTCTGGATGAACTTCTCGAATATTTCCTTCAGCTTCGCGGGCGAATAGTTCTTCTGGAACTCCTTGGCGCAAGTGGCGTGGAAGTTGGTAAAATTCTTTATTTTAACCGACTGGTCGAAATTCAGAAGGGTGGTGGATACGAGACTGTTCAGCAGGGTCTTGTCGAGGGGAAGTTTGCTCTGCGCGAAAAACGCGGCGGAAATCGATAAAAGAAATACGATGAGTAAGGCTTTCCTCATTTGACTCTCCGGTAAAATTTTGATTATTATAACCTGAAATATCGAAAAAAACAAGCAATCGGTTTACGGGATTCGCTCTAAAACTTTATTTTATGGCAAATTCATGCTATCCTATTGTTTAATAAATCATAGGGGATAACAATGAGTCTTTTTACTAAAATCTTCGAGCTGGTTTTCGGCACTAAGCAGCAGCGCGATGTTAAAAAATTATTACCGCTTGTTGAAAAAATAAACGAATTCGAACCCGCGATCTCCGCGCTCAACAACGACGAATTGCGGAATAAGACCCGTGAGTTCAAAGAGCTTCTCGCCGGGGGCAAGACGCTCGACGATATTCTCCCAGAAGCCTTCGCGGTAGTCCGAGAGGTCTCCCAACGCACCCTCAAGATGCGCCATTTCGACGTCCAGATGATGGGGGGTGTCGTTCTGCACCGGGGTGTCATCTCCGAAATGAAGACCGGTGAAGGTAAGACCCTTGTCGCTACCCTCGCGATTTACCTGAACGCCCTCTCCGGGCTGGGGGTGCATCTCGTGACGGTCAACGACTACCTCGCGAAACGCGACGCCCAGTGGATGGCGCCGATCTACCGTTTCCTCGAACTGACCGTGGGGATCATCAATCACGAGAAATCATACCGGGTCGAATGGGAAGACGTCACGCAATACAAGATGATGACGGTCGAATGTACGCGGAAGCAGGCTTACGAATGCGATATCACCTACGGGACGAACAACGAGTTCGGTTTCGACTATCTCCGCGACAACATGGTGTTCCAGCCTCAGCAGAAAGTCCAGCGCAAGCACAACTATGCCATCGTGGACGAGGTCGACTCGATCCTGATCGACGAAGCCCGCACACCGCTGATCATTTCCGGCCCGAGCGACGAAGCCACCGATTTATACTATAAGGTCGATAAAATTGTACCCCGCCTCACCGAGGCCGAGATAAATGAAAAGAAAGAACCTATCGAGGGCACGGGCGATTATGTTGTCGATGAAAAGGACAAGACAGTCGTGGTGACGGAAATGGGATTGCAGAAGGCTGAAAAACTTCTCGGTATCACCGACATCTTCTCGCCGAAGAACAGCAAGCTCGTGCATCACCTGAACCAGGCGGTGCGGGCGCATAAGCTGTACCAAAACGACGTGGAGTATGTGGTCGAGAACGGCGAAGTGGTGATCGTGGACGAATTTACCGGGCGTAAGATGCCCGGCAGACGCTGGTCCGACGGACTCCACCAGGCTATCGAAGCGAAGGAACGTCTCGAGATTAAGCGTGAGTTTCAGACTCTCGCGACTATCACTTTCCAGAACTATTTCAGGATGTATACGAAACTCGCCGGTATGACAGGTACCGCCGAAACCGAAGCGACCGAATTCTATTCTATCTATAAACTCGACGTGTCGGTCATCCCGACTAACGTGAATGTCACGCGTCTCGACGGGGCCGATAAAATCTATATCAACGAGAAGGCGAAGTTTAACGCGATTGTCCGCGATATCGAAGAACGCCACAAAAAGGGCCAGCCTATTCTTGTGGGTACGGTCTCGGTCGAGAAGTCCGAGAAGCTCTCGATGTTCCTCAAACGCAAGAATATCCGTCATAACATCCTGAACGCGAAGTACCACGAAAGGGAAGCGGATATTATCAAGGACGCCGGACTTCCCGGGGCGGTGACTATCGCGACGAACATGGCCGGACGCGGTACCGACATCAAGCTCGGCGCGGGTGTGGTCGAAGTGGGCGGTTTGACGGTGATCGGCAGCGAGCGTCACGAGGCTCGCCGTATCGACAACCAGCTCAGAGGCCGTTCGGGACGTCAGGGCGACCCGGGTGAATCCCAGTTCTATGTTTCGCTCGAGGACGACCTCATGCGCCTTTTCGGGATGGACAGGCAGATTGGGCTTATGACCCGTTTCGGTTTCAGCGAGGAAGAGGAAATCCAGAGCAAGATGATCAGCCGCGCTATCGAACGCGCCCAGAAGCGAGTGGAAAACCGCAACTTTGAAATCCGGAAGAACCTTCTCGAATACGATAACGTCATGAACGAACAGCGTACTTATATCTACGGTATCCGCGACAGGATACTCGATATCCATAACAATCTCGGCATCATCGACGAGATTATCGACGACGTCGTCGAAAGTTTTGTCTCGACCGCCAGCAATCCTAATCATCCCGACACGTGGGATATGGATGAATTGGGCAGGTGGTTCCGTGTGAATTTCTATCACGATCCGAACCTCAATCTTTCCGATATGACCGGCGACGAAGCGCGTGAGATGCTCCACAAGACGATCAAGGGGATGACATGGGAACGCCTCGAGGGTATTCCCGACAACATCCGCGCCGAGGGATTCAAGTACGTGATGCTGAATACTCTCGATACCAAGTGGAAAGAACATCTCCGCAACATAGACGCATTACAGGAAGGCATAGGCCTCACCGGCTACGCGCAGAAAAACCCGATTGTGGAATACAAGGTCGAGTCGTCCCATATGTTCCTCGAAATGCGCGAACGGTTCAAAAACGAGGGGATGTCCCTGATGTCGCGTCTCCAGATTCAGTCCAATTTTGAAACCAAGGAAGACGATTTCGAGGCGATTCCCACCCGCACTCAGACCGTGCACAGCGAGTACGGGCAGTTCGACAGCGTGTCGAGCGGAAGCGCGAGCCAACAGAACGCGGCCGCCGCGATGGGGCATTCGAAACCCGCGCCGGTCAGGAAGACCGAGAAGCCCGGCCGAAACGAACCGTGCTGGTGCGGAAGCGGTAAAAAATACAAGCATTGCCATATGGACGAAGACCTCCGGAAGGAACGTGTCGGACGGGTCGCTCCTCCGCAGTGAGGTGATTCATGAAAATATCGTTGATCGTCGCGCATCCGAATACATCAAGCTTCAATTTCGCGGTAGCGGAAACCGTCCGCCGCAAGTTGGAACAAATCGGGCATCAGGTGTACTTCCACGACCTCTACCGTGAAAAATTCGATCCGCTGATCCGTTACGAAGAAATCCCCGCCGACGGACAAGTAGCTCCCGAGATACTCGAGTATTGCCGGGAACTCGCCGATTCGGACGGGATAGTGATCGTGCATCCCAACTGGTGGGGT
>Ga0209416_1000915_pt1 | contig 24480 bp, 31 predicted proteins | sample RifGroF1_FD_184001 | JGI IMG/M metagenome (GOLD analysis project Ga0209416, IMG submission 184001) | Groundwater microbial communities from Rifle, Colorado, USA - Groundwater F1 (SPAdes) (version 2) | ecosystem: Environmental > Aquatic > Deep subsurface > Groundwater | place: Rifle, Colorado...
TGGCAAGATGATGCTTGGTATTGGAAAAAAGAAGCTACAGATTGGGGTTGGGATTGGGCTAGTGAGAAAGACAAATATTTACATCCAAAATATGCTCCTGTTAATCGTTATGCAGAAGATATTATTGGTTGTTTGAATAACCAAGTTGATGGTTGGGTCGATTGGAATATGGTTTTAGATAGACAAGGTGGTCCAAATTGGTTCAAAAACTGGTGTGTGGCACCCGTAATTGTAGACGCTGAAAACGATGAGGTTTACTTTACACCATTGTATTATGTAATGGCACATTTTAGCAAATTCATGCGACCAGGAGCTGTTAAAATTGGATGCGATGTCAATAATAAAGACCTAAAAGTAACCGCAGTTCAAAATCCAGATAAATCAATTGCTCTAGTGATATTTAATCCAACTGAGCAATCACATTCTATAGAAATCAATATTAGTAACGATAAAAGTGCCATTTCCATTCCTGCAAAAGCTTTGCAAACGGTTGTGATTAAACTTTAAAATACATAAGCAATATGGCTATGAATCCAGTAAAAACAGTAGAAAAAATTCCGTTAGGACAAAAAGCAGCTTTTGGGGCAGGACATTTGGTTAATAATTTATTGCCAGGAGCACTTGGTGTATTTTCATTTTTCTTAATTACAGCATTTGGGATAGAACCTGCAATTGCTGGATTATTAGCTGCAATTCCACGCTTTTTTGATGCACTTTCTGATCCAATTATGGGATTTATTACTGATAATACTACTTCAAAATGGGGTAGAAGACGACCTTATATTTTCTCAGGTGCTATTTTAGCTTCTATATTATTTGTAGTACAATGGCAAATGTTTGAGGAGAATGGTTCTACCTATAATTTTTGGTATTTTTTATTATTTTCTATTTTATTCATTTTTGCCAATACTATTTTTTCAACACCATTAATTGGAATGGGTTATGAAATGACTTCAGATACTAAAGAACGTACACGATTAATGGGTATTGCTAATAGTGTTGGACAAATTTCTTGGATGATTGTTCCTCTTTTTTGGGTATTAATTGCTAATAAAGATTTATTTGATAGTCAAGCCGATGGAGTACGTACACTTTCTATTTTTGTTGGATTTGCTTGTTTAATTTTCGGAATTCTACCCGCTATTTTTTGTAAAGAATTAGATGTTTCTGATGCAAAAAGCAAAGCCAATTTAACTATGAAAGATTTAAGCATAAACATGAAAATTCTATGGGATACTATGAAAAACATGACTAAAAACAATCCTTTTATGCGTTTGTGTGGGGCTACTTTTTTAGTATTTAACGGTTTTCAAATGGTGGCTTCTTTTAGTTACTTCATTATTGTTTTTTACATGTATAATGGCAGTTATGAAATGGCAGGTACTGTACCAGCAATATTTTCTATTTTAGGAGCATTTTTAACAGCAGTTTTAATTATTCCAATTGTTTCATGGTTAGCTAATAAATATGGTAAACGAAATGCTTTTATCATTTCAACAATATTATCAATTTTGGGTTATGCTTTAAAATGGTGGGGCTTTGTAGTTGTTGATGAAAATACGGCCGTACTTTTTAATGATGTTGTTTTACAAATTGGCGTCGTAAAATTTTCTATTGAAATGCCATTAATTTTATTGTTACCAATTCCATTTATGGCATTTGGATTGGGTGGATTGTTCACCTTAATGATGAGTATGACGGCAGATGTATGTGATTTAGATGAACTTAAAAACGGATTACCAAGAAGAGAAGGTACTTTTGGAGCAATCTATTGGTGGATGGTCAAAATTGGGCAATCTATCGCATTAGCTTTGGGAGGTTTAGTTTTATCTATGGTAGGTTTTGATGCGGGTAATACAACACAATCTTTTGAAACAATGAATCAATTGCGAATTGCTGATATTATTATTCCTTGTTTAACGGCAGCTTTGGCTGTTTGGGTGATGTGGAATTATGATCTTAACGAAGACAAAGTTGCTGAAGTTAAAAAGGAATTGCAACAAAAAAGATTAGAGAAAAAGTCAGTAAATCAAGTCGATTAAAACAAAACATATTTCCTAAAACATACGATACAATTATGTCATTTAGAACCGATTATATTCAGTATTCCAAAAATTTTGATTCTGCAAATGCTGATTTCAAAAACGGATTGGATTTTTCAACAAAATCTGCAGAAGATATTACACTTTTATATTCACAAGTTTTGCAAAGTGGCATGCACGGACTTTGCTTTAGCATGTATGAAGACGGTCAAAAACCAGGTGATACTATTTCTGAAGAGCAAGTACGAAGAAGACTTAAAATCATGGCGCCTTATACAAAATGGGTTCGCTCTTTCTCATGTATTGAAGGAAACGAATTTATTCCTAAAATTGCTCGCGAGTTAGGTATGAAAACACTTGTAGGAGCTTGGTTAGGAGACGATGCCGAAAAGAACGAAAAAGAAATAGAAGCCTTAATTCAGTTAGCAAAAGAGGGCTTTGTCGACATTGCTGCTGTAGGAAACGAAGTAATGTATCGTAAAGATTTATCGGAAGACGAATTATTATCTTTTATTCATAAAGTAAGAAAAGAAATTCCGTCTCATATTCCTGTAGGTTATGTAGATGCGTATTATGAATTCACAATAAAACCTAGAATCACAGAAGCTTGCGATGTTATTTTAACCAATTGTTATCCGTATTGGGAAGGAACAAATCAAGAATATGCTTTGTCTCACATGAAAAGTATGTACCATCAAGCAAAAAGTGTGGCTAACGGTAAACAAGTTATCATTACCGAAACAGGTTGGCCAAGTCAAGGGGAAAGTTTTAAAGATTCACATCCTTCGGCTGAAAATGCAATGAAGTATTTTATCAATACCCAACTTTGGTCAAAAGATGAAAACATCGAAATTTTCTATTTTTCTTCATTTGATGAATCATGGAAAGTTGGCCCAGAAGGCGAAGTTGGTGCACATTGGGGAATTTGGGATAAAAACGAAAAGCTAAAATATGGTAAATAATTTCGAAGCACTTCAACTCATTCCAGGAAATGCCATTTGCTATTCGGGTTTTAGAGAAGGACAACAACCGGGTGGGATTTACCCATCGTATGAAGAAGTAAAAGAAGATTTATTAGTGCTTCAAAACCAATGGAAACACATTCGTTTGTATGATTGCGATGCGCATGCTGAAACTGTTTTAGAAGTCATTCGCCAAGAAAAGTTATCATTACAAGTCATGTTGGGAGCTTATATCGTTGCCGAAATGAATAATTTTGGTTGTCCTTGGGGTGGTGCAAATTATTCAGAATCAGAGTTGGCGCACAATAAAGTTAAAAATCTTAATCAAATTAAGCGATTAATCGAGTTAGCCAATCAATATCCTGATATTATTTTTTTGCTTTCAGCAGGAAATGAAGCTTGTGTAGATTGGACCGATCATTATGTTCCCGTTTCTAGTGTAATGGCTTATGTAATGTTAATTAAAAAAGAAGCAAAACAACCTGTAACTTTTTGTGAAAATTATGTGCCTTGGTTAACAAAATTAAAACCTCTGGCAGAAATAGTTGATTTTATATCTATTCACACTTATCCGGTTTGGGAATATAAAAATATTCATCAAGCGTTAGATTATACGAAAGAAAATTATTTCGCAGTAGCAAATTTATATCCAAACAAACCTGTTGTTATTACGGAAGCAGGTTGGGCAACCAATTCCAATGGAAAAGGAATAGAATCCCACAATGTTAGTGAAGAATATCAGGCCATTTATTATAATGATTTAGTGAATTGGTCAGAAAAGGAAGGGGTTTTAACCTACGTTTTTGAAGCTTTTGATGAGTCTTGGAAAGGTTCAAATGACGCATTAGAACCTGAAAAACATTGGGGACTTTTCAGAATTGACCGCACACCAAAATTGGTTATGGAAAATTCAATGGTTTGAAAATGAAATAGTTTAAAAAAACAATAATGTGTATTTTTGACCAAAACACCTTCAATTTTGCTACTAATTGAAAGTGTTTCATATATTTATTGTCCTATAAGTGTTAAATTTTTAATTAAAATTTGTTTTATAAATATAAATTATGTTAAATTTGACATAATTAATTTCAAAAACATAATTGCCTATACAGTAAAAATACTTTTTAGACCCCGAACTTTAATTAACTAAAAGGTATTGTTATGGCTAATCTTGTACTTCCAGATGCGGTGTTGGTAAAGAATTATATAAGCGGAGATGAATCTGCTTTAGCTTTATTAATCAACAGACATCAATCTAAAATCTACGGATTTATTTATTCTAAAATTGGTGATAGAGATTTATCTGACGATATTTTTCAAGATACTTTCATTAAGGTTATTAAAACTTTAAAAACAAGTTCGTATAACGAAGAAGGAAAATTTCTGCCATGGGTAATGCGTATTGCTCATAATTTAGTCGTAGATCATTTCAGAAAAGCAAAGAAAATGCCTTTTCAACGTGAAACGGAAGAATACTCTATCTTTAATTACATGACCGATAACAGTTTGAATATCGAGGGACAAATCATATCAGAACAAGTGGAATCGGATTTAGCAAAACTGTTAGAAGAACTCCCGGCTGATCAAAAGGAAGTTTTGGTAATGCGTATGTATCAAGATTTAAGTTTTAAGGAAATAGCTGATTTAACAGGAGTTAGTATTAATACTGCTTTAGGAAGAATGCGTTATGCGTTATTAAATTTGCGAAAAATTATTGAAAAAAATCAAATTATTTTGACCAACTAATACTAAAAGTAAAATATTGCCGTTATAGATTCATAAACCAAATCATAATTAATGGCAAAACTTTACTCCAAGAAAAAATTAGTGACTCAAAAAATGAAACCTAAAAAAGAAACGATTTCGTTTTTACTCAATTATTCAAAAGCATTGAGTATACATAAAGTGGGAAATTCAACTTTTGAAATTATCGCTAATTAAAGGAAATGCCTCAAAGAGATTTGAGGCATTTTTTTTGTATTTTTATTATTAGCTAAAATAGATTTTAAGTTTTAAAAATTGTTTTTCAAATAAGTGATAAGACAAAAAACTTACTAATACGGTTGAAATAAAACTTAAGATTGAAATTAAAACCCAGTTGAGTTCTAATGTTTCATTTAGTTTAATAAATAAATTTATAAGTATGGTATGATACAAATAAAGTCCGTACGTATAAATTCCTATTTTACTAATCCATAATGTATCTTTTATTTTTAGAGAATTTTGTTCTGTAATTACAAATGACAATATTGTAGCAAATAAAATTCCATACATAATTGGTTTTACAAATTTTAACCATTCAAAATTTAAATTAGATAATCCAAAAATTGCTATAATTGTGAGTAAACATATTATTATTTTAAACGAATAAGATAGTTTTTCAATTGTGATTAATTGTTCCTTTTTAAAGCTTAAGATATAAGCTGGAATCGCGCCAAATGCAAAATAATCTATATTAGTAAATACGTCTAAAAAAGGTAAATTAAAATAAGAATAGAAAAGTCTGCAAACACTTGCTAGAACTATCGAAATGATAATTAAATACTTAATTTTATTTAACGGAATGATGCTAAATAAAAATCCCCAAATAATATAAAAGTGTTCCTCAATACATAACGACCACATAACTCGTAATGGAGAAACATTGGGGAAATTGTTGGTCAACATCATATTGTAATTTTCTAAGAAGAGTACCGATAGTAACCAATTGGGTTCGTAACCTTCATTTGAAAATGATAGTTGAAATAATTTTAAGATAAAAGGAGTTAAAAACGCGAAAAGTAACATTGCGTAAAATAAAGGCCAAATTTTTAAAATTCTTTTGGCGAGAAAATTTTTCAGATTGATGGTTTTATTTGCTTTTTTATCAAAAATTAAAATGTACGATATGAGAAAACCACTTAAAACAAAAAAGAAGGAAACCCCAACATCACCGCTTTTTGAAAATACTGAAAACCAAGAATTTTCTGGAACAGGTATATGATGAAAAAAAACAATTAGAAATGAAAAAAAGCGTAAAGCATCTAATGTATGAAAGTGTTTTTTTGAAGAATCCATTTCGTGATAGTTATTTTCTCAAGATTTTCTCCATCGTTTTTCCTTTGGCTAATTCGTCAATTAATTTATCCAAATAACGCACTTTTTTCATTAATGGGTCTTCAATTTCTTCAATGCTATAGCCACAAATGACACCAGTAATTTTGGAAACGTTTTCGTTTAATTGAGGCGCTTGCTCAAAAAAAGTTTCGAAATCAACTTTACTATCAATTTGATGTTGTAAACTTTCAAGTGTGTAACCCGTTAACCAACAAATAATTTCGTCAACTTCGGCTTTTGTTCGATTTTTTTTCTCTGCTTTGTTTATGTAATGTGGGTAAACACCCGCAAAAATCATATGATTTATACTTCTTGATGCCATTTATTTTTTAAGTTGTTAATTACAATAACAATCATAGTCTAATATGTAAATATGAAATCTTTCTCCAAAAGTTTTCATAGCATCAAATGTACCATAATAAAAATTGTTCCAATTTTCATTTGGGATTTCACAAAAAATATATTCTTTAGATTCAAGTGATATTTCGTTAAGCTTAATTTCTGCAATTACAACAATTTTATTTTCTATTGAATATGCAGAGACTTTTTTTAACCAAGTAGAAGTAATCAGTTGATATGATTCAACTACTTGTTTAGTTTTATAGTTTTCTTTCACATAACTAATTAAATCATCACAAAAAGGTACTAGATTTGAATCACTTTCGTTAGATTTTTTTATAGTTTGTTGTCTCTCTTTTACTGGTGGAATTACGTATTTTTTTGGTGATTCATCATAGTGTAATGGACTTAAAATTTGTCCAGATAAATTTAATGAAATCATTATAAATAGAATAACAAATGAGTGTTTTGTCATATTGTAGTTTGTTTTTTAGATATAAAATCAATTCCTTTTTTTGTCAAATTATATAATCTTTTATGATTTTTTATTTCTGATAATTGTATATATCCAGATTCTTCTAAACAATTAACTAAAACGCCAGCTTCTACATCATCTTTGTATTTAAAATTTGGATTATTTCTCACATATTCTTTTGCTAAATTTTCAATATCAAATGGGGAGTCTATATTGAAATATATCCATTCTTTATTTAAAAATTTTTTAGATTCATTGCAAAATTCTTCGTTGGTAGATATCATATAGTTTAATTTAAAAAAAATACAAGCTAAATTTATGGTTTTTTCAATTGATTTGAATGAATATTTTTAAATAATTTTATTTTGCTTTCTTTCCCAATTCATCCAAAACACTCTTTCTACCAATCGTCTTCGTAATAATATCTTTCTCTAAATTCCAACCACGAGCAGGAGAGTATTCGCGTCCGTACCAAATAATTTGCAAGTGTAATTCGTTCCAACACGCTTCTGGGAAAATACGTTTGGCATCTTTTTCTGTTTGTTGCACGTTTTTGCCATTGGTTAATCCCCAGCGGTACATTAATCTATGAATGTGTGTATCTACAGGAAAAGCAGGAACTCCAAATGCCTGACTCATCACAACACTTGCGGTTTTGTGTCCCACAGCTGGTAACGATTCCAAAGCTTCAAAACTTTGCGGAACTTCTCCATTATATTTGTCAATTAAAATTTCCGATAGACCGTGAATACCTTTCGATTTCATTGGCGATAATCCACACGGACGAATGATTTCTTTAATTTCTTCCACTGTCATTTTTACCATATCATACGGATTGTCTGCTTTGGCAAATAGGAGTGGTGTAATTTGATTCACGCGAACATCCGTACATTGTGCCGAAAGCAACACAGCGATTAGTAAAGTATATGGGTCTTTATGGTCTAACGGAATCGGAATTTCAGGATATAATTCATTTAACGTATTTATAACAAATGTTACCTTCTCGCTTTTGGTCATTTTTAACTAAATTTGATTCGTAAAGTTATAAAGTAAAAGCGCAATATCAAAATTCAATTTTATTGATGAGTTTTTTCCCTTTTAACCTTATAAACGATAACCTTTTAAACCATAAACAAATGACAACATTAAAAGCAGGAGATAAAGCACCTAATTTTTCAGGTTTAGACCAAAATGGAGCTTCACACACATTAGCTGATTACAAAGGAAAAAAATTAGTAGTATTTTTTTATCCAAAAGCAAGTACGCCAGGATGTACAGCAGAAGCATGTGATTTGAGAGATAATTACGCTCGTTTTCAGGCTAATAATTACGCTTTGTTAGGTGTGAGTGCGGATAGTGCAAAAGCACAAGCGAAGTTTATAGAAAAATATGATTTGCCTTTTCCTTTGTTAGCTGACGAAGATAAATCGGTGATTCAGGCTTTTGGTGTTTGGGGACCAAAGAAATTTATGGGTAAAGAGTACGATGGTATTCACAGAACTACCTTTGTAATTGACGAAAACGGAATTATTGAAGAAGTTATTTCCGATGTAAAAACGAAAGCCCACGCTGCTCAGATTTTAAAATAAATAAAAAAAGCTCGAAGTTATTCTTCGAGCTTTTTTACTTTAGATTCTAAAAATTCCACCAACGGTTAAAATTCTTTGTAGAAACCAAAAATTTTGTTCGGCTGAATCTGCTTTGTCTTGGGTCGTTCTTATATTGTTCATTTCGATATATCCTCCTTTTAATTCGGTTTGAATAAAGAAATATTTAAAGAAAGTTAGGTTTAAACCTACTTTAGCAGATAAACCATATCCTGCAATATTAAATTCGTCGTATCTGTCTTTTCCTAAAAGCGTTGTATTTGTTTTTGGATATAAAAATCCACCACCAATACCTTCTGTAACATTTACTTGAATTTTATCGGTATTGTTTATTTTGAAAAGTTTTGAAATATCATCTACACGAGAAATTTCAGTGTTTACATAGTTTAAACCATCCGTATGTTCAAATAATAAGAAATCTTCGTCTAACGTTAACTCTCCGTTAGCTGGATTTTCATTATAAGTTCCAGGATTTGGATAATAACCAGAGTAACTTACTCTTCTGTCGTTATACATTACATATTTCATGTGGTCAAATCCAATTGAAATATTGTAATGATCAGAAATAAAATACCCAATTCGTAAGTTGGTTTGTGGAATAGTCATTCGAGCTGGGTTAAAATAATCGATATGAAAACCTTTTGGCTTGTCGTGAGCGGCTACATTATGAAGTGTAAAGTCATAATCGGCACCTTTAAATCGGATATCAGATTTTGAATACGATTCGCGGTTTCCACCCCAAAAAATGTAAAATTTACCTTTGTTATGCGCTGTGTATTTTTCAGGATTTTCGACTGTTTCTTGCGAAAAGGTGTACTGTGAAAAAACACAAAAAGTTAGTACAACCATTAAAAATGGATGTTTCATTTAAAGTTTAAAAATAAAAAATTAGAATTGATTAATCGTTTTTCTGATGGCAACAAGTTTTGTCATTAAACCTTCAAAATAGTCTAAATGTAACATGTTAGCGCCATCACTTTTAGCGTTAGCTGGATCAAAATGAGTTTCAATGAAAATTCCATCAACACCTACAACAATTCCTGCTTTTGCGATAGTTTCAATCATATCAGGACGACCACCTGTAACTCCTGTCATCTGATTAGGTTGTTGTAACGAATGCGTCACATCTAAAACCGTAGTCGCATATTGTTGCATCGTTGGAATACCTCTGAAATCTACAATCATATCTTGGTAACCAAACATTGTTCCTCTATCGGTAACCATAACGTTTTGGTTGTTGCTGTCTAATACTTTTTGAACCGCATGTTTCATGCTTTCTGGACTCATGAATTGTCCTTTTTTCAAGTTTACAGTTTTACCAGTATTAGCTGCCGCCACCACTAAATCCGTTTGACGAACTAAAAATGCAGGAATTTGTAATATATCAACATATTCAGCTGCCATTACAGCATCTTCGTTTGTATGAATATCAGTAACTGTTGGTACACCAAATTCTTTAGATACTTTTTGAAGAATTTTTAAGGCTTTTTCATCTCCAATTCCAGTAAAACTATCTACTCTAGAACGGTTTGCTTTTTTGAAAGAACCTTTAAAAACGTAAGGAATTTGTAATTTATCTGTAACAGTAACTATTTTCTCTGCAATACGCATTGCCATTTCTTCACCTTCAATGGCACAAGGTCCAGCTAATAAGAAAAAGTTTCCGCTATCGGTATGCTTTATTTGTGGAATGTTTTGTAAATTCATTTGTGTTGATTTTGAAGTTGCAAAGATAAAAAGAAAAACCTTTCAAACAGCGGTTCAAAAGGTTACAAATGTTACTAATAAGTAAAAAAGTTTTAATTATTGTTTGAAACTGGTTTTTTGATAGCAAATCCTTTTGGACATAGAATTTTTCCTTTTTCAAAAATATTAAAATACAACATTACTTTTTTGTTGCTACCTTCAAACGTTACTTCGTATATTCCTACAGTTCCTGCACCCATTAGACTATTTTTAGAAGGAAACGGACAACAAGTATCTACTTTTTTGTAGCTTATTTTTTCACCGTTTGGACCTTCTAAACCATTAAAATAGTATTGAATATTGATGTCTTCTTGCTTTTCATGTATAAAACCGATATTGATTGGATAATCTTGATCATAGCCATATTTATTATCGGTTGCGTATTCTGTAATTACGTATGCTAGGTCTTTAATGGCTGGACGAATAGCCGAATTATCAACGTTTTTTAAAGTGGATTGAGTGCTTACGCAACTTGTTAGTAAAAGCGCTGTAATTATTGAAAATAAGTATTTCATTTTATTTCGTTTTAATCGTTGTATCGGGTGTTTTTGTTTTTAAGATATAAGCAACAATCGCGCCAATCACCACTCCAAATGATAATCCACCTGAAATACTTTGCCAAATGTAGGCCGTTAAATTAAAGTAACTTTGAGCTTCCTGTAAGGTTAGTCTTTTACTTTCTACCGAAAGTGCAATTAACTTATCGAAATAGTTAGGTGTAATAAATTCGTGTGTGATAAATTGGGTAATTGGACTAAAAATCACAATAATAAAAGAAATAACAACTCCTGAAATGAAACCTTGTTTCCAACTCATTTCGCCATTGTAGTAATTTTTCTTTTTATCTCTTAAAGCTAAATAATACAGTAGAAAGTTTGGAAAAATAATTAGCATTGTAAAAAACATTTGCCATTTTATTTTTTCGTCATGAAAGCCTAATTGTTTTTCTAAAGTCATCCAAGCTAAGAAAATAATGATTGAGATAATGGCCCATTTGATTTCGATTGCAAATTTCTTCATGAAAATTAAATTTAATTGGTACTTCAAATGTACTATATTTTGTAATAAATGCTACAAAACCCAATCTGAATTTCTATTTTTGTCAAAAATTACATTAGGTATGGAAATTGTTTTTGGCACTTGGCATTGGGCTGTATCCGGTTTTTTAATTGGTATGGTGATGTTACTTTTAATTTACTTTGGAAAATCTTTCGGAATGTCTTCTAATCTACGTACTATGTGTACTATGGCTGGAGCAGGAAAATTTAGTGATTTTTTTAAGTTTGATTGGCGCGAACAAAAGTGGAGTTTAGCTGTTGTGTTAGGTGCTTTTGTTGGAGGTTTTATCGCCTTTTACTTTTTATCGAATGGAACAGGTGTAAATATCAATCCCGATACAGTTTCACAACTACAAACTTTAGGAATAGAAGCTCCAAATGGTAAATTAATGCCAGATGCTATTTTTAGCGTAGAAACACTTCAAACTCCAAAAGGATTTGCTATTTTATTGATTGGCGGATTGTTAATTGGTTTTGGAACGCGTTATGCGGGTGGTTGTACTTCAGGTCACGCTATTTCTGGATTAAGTAATTTTCAATTACCTTCTTTAGTGGCAGTAATCGGATTTTTTATTGGAGGATTATTAATGGCACATTATATTTTACCTATAATTTTTAAAACAGCATAAGCATATGAAATTAGCTAGATTTTTTCTGACAGGAATTGTATTCGGAATTGTTTTGACTAAGGCAGAAGCCGTTTCTTGGTATCGTATTTACGAAATGTTTCATTTTCAATCGTTTCATATGTTTGGAATTATTGGAATGGCTCTATTTACAGGAGTTTTAGGTATTCAATTAATTAAAAAATTTAAAATAAAAGACTTTAAAGGTTTTCCTATTCAAATTATTGAAAAAGAAAAAGGCTTTTGGCGTTATATTATTGGTGGAACCCTTTTTGGACTAGGTTGGGCATTAGTGGGAAGTTGTCCTGGACCTATTTTTATTTTACTTGGAACAGGAACCTATGCCATTGCTGTAGTTTTAATAGGTGCTTTGTTAGGAACTTATATTTATGGACTTCTAAAGGATAAATTACCTCATTAAAGTTAAGTTAAAGTAACAAAAGTTGCTGTGTTTGGCTTCTAGATGTTGTAAATTTGTTATTCATAAAATACAATATCATGAAAACTACATTATATATTCAAAATTTAAAATGTGGCGGTTGTGCCAATACTATTACAAAGAATGTTTCTTCAATTGATGCTGTTACTGAAGTGTCTGTTAATGTTGAAGAAAATTCCGTTTCTTTTGATTATCCAACAGAAGAAAAGTTAATTGAAGTTAAGGAAAAACTGAAAGTATTAGGATATCCAGAGGATGGCGAAGCAAACAGTTTTGGAGCAAAAGCTAAATCGTATGTAAGTTGCGCCATTGGAAAAATGAGTTAAATAGAAGTCCCGATTTATTCGGGATTTTTTATTTCTAATTGTAGTATAAGTAATATTTATCGTTTTCTAAATCTCATATTACCTTATTTTCGTACTTTTGAAAGTGTAAGTTTAATATCTTAAATACGCTATGAAAATTGTAGTATCACCAGCCAAATCCTTAAATTTTGAATCACCACTTCCAATTCAAAACTATACTGAAAGTTTATTTTTAAAAGAAGCGGAAACCATTCAAAAAACTTTAAAAAAGAAAAAGCCAAAGCAATTGATGGAGTTAATGGACATTTCGGAAAAGTTAGCCGATTTGAATTGGGAACGCAATCAAAATTGGTCGTTGCCTTTTTCGCCTGAAAACGCTCGTCCTGCAGTTTTTGCTTTCGATGGCGATGTTTATATAGGTTTAGATGCTTATACTATTCCAACGGATAAATTTCCTGTTTTAGAAGATAAATTACGTATTCTATCTGGATTATATGGTGTTTTAAAGCCATTGGATTTAATGCAACAGTATCGATTAGAAATGGGGACTTCTTTGCCTATTGGTACAAAAAAGAATTTGTATGAGTTCTGGAAAAAAAAGGTAACAGCATCTTTGAATAGTGAATTACAAAAAGACGAACTTTTCATCAATTTAGCGAGTAATGAATATTTTTCTGCAGTAGATACTAAAACGTTGAAAGTACCGGTTATTACGCCAGAATTTAAAGATTACAAAGACGGAAAATTAAAAATGATTAGCTTCTTTGCTAAAAAAGCAAGAGGTTTAATGGTACGCTATATTATTGATACCAATGCAGAAACAATAGAAGATTTGAAGCAATTCAATTATGATGGATATGCTTTTGATGCTAACTTGTCTAAAGGAAATACGTTAGTTTTTACGCGATAATAAATGAAATTACACTTAAACGATACTTTCAATCAGCAATTGCCAGCCGATTCAAATGTTTCAAATACACGAAGACAAGTATTTGATGCTGCTTTTTCGTTTGTATCACCTCGTGTTCCATCGAAACCTAAATTGCTTCATGTTGCTGATGAGGTGGCTCAATTATTAGGGATTTCTCAAGCAGAAACACAATCTCTTGATTTTTTAAATTTGGTTTCAGGAAGTGCTGCTTATCAAGATTCAAAACCTTATGCTATGGCGTATGCCGGACATCAATTTGGGAATTGGGCAGGACAACTGGGTGATGGTAGAGCGATTAATTTGTTTGAGATTCTTCATAATAACCAACGTTGGACATTACAGTTGAAAGGAGCTGGGGAAACACCTTATTCGAGAACTGCTGATGGTTTTGCTGTTTTGCGTTCTTCTATACGTGAGCATTTGTGTAGTGAAGCGATGTATTATTTGGGTGTACCAACAACACGTTCATTATCCTTGGTGACAACTGGTGACAAAGTTTTACGAGATGTTTTATACAACGGAAATGCCGCTTATGAAGACGGAGCAGTAGTGTGTAGAGTAGCGCCTACTTTTATTCGTTTTGGGAATTTTCAATTGTTTGCTGCTCGAAAAGATATCAAAAATTTAAAGACATTAGCCGATTATACGATTGAGTATTTTTATCCTGAAATTACTACATCGGGAAAAGAAAAGTATTTGCAGTTTTATCAGGAAGTAGTTAATCGAACAGTGGAAATGGTGTTGCATTGGCAACGCGTTGGTTTTGTTCATGGTGTGATGAATACGGATAATATGTCGATTTTAGGACTTACGATTGATTACGGTCCGTATGGTTGGTTGGAAGATTATGACCCGGATTGGACACCGAATACGACTGATGCGGAAGGCAGAAGATATCGTTTTAGAAACCAACCTGATATAGCTTTGTGGAATTTAGTACAACTTGGTAATGCTTTATATCCGCTGATTGAAGATATTCCTTCGATGGAACAAGTATTGAATAGTTATAGTCAGCAATTTGATAGCCAATTTCCTATTATCCAACAGCAAAAGTTGGGATTACAAGCGGAATATGAAAGTGCTTTTCAGGATGAATTGACTACTTTATTGACTGCTTCAGAAACGGATATGACGATTTTCTATCGCAACTTGGCTAATGTAGTAAAAACAGATACTTCTGATGAAGCGATAGCTAAAATTACCTTAGCGTTTTATCAACCCGATAAAATTGTAACGACATTACAAACGAGTTGGTTGAATTGGATGGAATTGTATTTGGAGAAAATTAAAGCAGAAGTTCTTTCAGATGAAGAACGAAAACTAGCTATGAATACCATTAATCCAAAATATGTGTTGCGAAATTACATGGCACAATTAGCCATTGAAGCCGCAGAGAAAGAAGATTACACGCTTATTGACGAATTATATACGTTGCTTAAAAATCCATACGACGAACAACCGCAGTATGAAAAATGGTTTGCCAAACGTCCAGATTGGGCGCGGGATAAAGTTGGGTGTTCTATGTTGTCGTGTAGTTCTTAGATTTAGTGGCACTAAGTTACACAAAGTAGGCACAATGTCACACAAAGGTTATTTTAAACATATAAGTCATATAAGGAAAATGAAGTATAATATTACGGATAATTAAGTTCATAAAAGAGATGCTTGATAGCATGACAAACTATGTGGATAGTTTATGTGTACTATGAAAAGTGAAACGCCTAAAATCAACATAAAAAATAGACTTATGTGTCTATGTTTTTTAAAAAAAATATAAACTATGAAAAACTGGAATCCCATTACTACTGAAGAACAAGTAAGAGAAATTGTTGAGAAATCGAATGAAAAGCCTCAAATTATTTTTAAAGATAGTGTGACTTGTGGTATTAGTGCTTATGCTAAAGAGCGCTTGGTTAGTGGAAATGATGTATTGATTGCTAAAGCCGATTTCAATTATTTGGATTTACTTTCGTACCGAAGTGTCTCTAATTTTATTGCAGAGGAATTAAGTGTGATTCATCAATCTCCACAAATTATTGTTTTAAAGAATGGAGAAGTGGTGTATCGAGTATCGCATCATAGTATTCAGGCGGAAGATATTGCGAAGTATTTGTAGTTTTGGATTAATGAATTTTCTAAAATAGGAACCGCTTTTTTATCTGTGATTTCTGTAATTTTTTCTAAAAATAGTATAACACTTTAGTCGATTAAAGGGTATAATTTTATGTTGTAAATAATTACTAACATTATACTATTATGAAAAAAACAACTCTTTACTTATTGATGCTAATAATGTCGATAAGTTTCTTTCCAAACACCATGTCTGCTGCTTCTGGTAATCCTTCAAATACTCCTGTTGCAAAACCTATTGAAGTTCCTGCTCATGTACAAGTACAGTTAGATCGTTTGAATGAAATAAAAGCAATGGACAAGTCGGACATGACTTCTTCAGAAAAAAAAGCACTTCGAAAAGAAGTGAAAGTTATAAAATCTTCATTAAGAGATAGTAATAGCGGTGTTTATTTATCAATAGGTGCTATTATCATTATTGTTCTTTTATTGATTTTATTGTTATAATTGCTCCTTACTGTTTTAGTAATATAACGTAAAACCCATGGTTTTTGCTATTGCAAAATGCTTTTGGTATAATTCTTCTACAATTTCAGTTACGTCATCGTATTCCTGATATAATGCGAAGAATTGGTTGTCTAAAACGGTACTTAGAATTGGTACATTATTTTTATATCCAGAAACGGCACAAGCTCCTGTTACATCAAGGAAGTATTGCGCTGTTTCTTGGTTTAATTCCAATTGCATAGTATTGGCGAAATGTACTAGTTTCCCCGTTAGTTTGCCTTCAAAAAACTCGGCTATTTCTTCTAGGCTGTAGTTGTAATTGTCTATGGTTATTTGATTACCATTTCCTTGGAATACCAAATAGAGGATTTCGTAATCATGAAAGTTTCGGTCTTCGTAGAGTAGGGTGGATAGGCTTTCTTCTAATCCTTCTATGCTATCACAGGTTTGGTAAACGTTTGTGATGTTGTATTGCAATGCTAGTTTTTCTAAAGAGGGTAGGATGATGCTGGATGTTTGGGAAGTGACATCGGGAACGCTTTCAAGGCAAAATAGTTTGGATTGCATTGTTTTTTTTACAAAGATAATAGATTTTGTTGGGACGAGTATTTAACGTTGCACTTGGTTTAGCACGCGGATGAAACGGGTCCGCCTAGGCGGAGCGCTGATGGTGGCGGATTTTTTATTACCTTTTGCCTTCGAGAGCCTCAGGCAACGGTTGGAGTAGTAGTTCTAATTAAAGCAATGAGAGTAGTAGTGATTAGAGGGAATTAGGATTTTAAGGGGTGTTTGCTTGTTTTGAATGTTGAATTTTGGTTTTATTTAACCGCAAAGAGCGCAAGGGGTTTCGCAAGGGGCGCAATGAAAGTGGTTGAATTTGAAATTTTTCTTAAAATTTCAGTTTTATTTATTTACTGACATTCAAATGGTTGGGAAAGGGGTAAGGTGGAAAGTGTGTTTTTTTTACTTTTTTCTTTTGAAAACGTTTGCAGAAATAAAAAATCGTTCTATATTTGCACTCGCAATACGGAAGTAGTGCGCGACTTATTGGAGAAATGGCAGAGTGGTCGAATGCGGCAGTCTTGAAAACTGTTGACTGTAACAGGTCCGGGGGTTCGAATCCCTCTTTCTCCGCGGAATAGCTTATCAAAAGTTATCAAAACCTCGAAAATCTTAGGAATTTCGAGGTTTTTTGTTTTTACTACCTTTCAAAATATTCATTCTTTTTCAAAAATCAAGAGACCCCATCGAGACCCTAATTAAAAAGTGATTTTTGGGTCTCGCTAAATTGAAAAATTAGTTGCAGCGAATTTCAACCAATCCAATATTGGTAAGCTGTTCAATAACCTTTTCAATTTTCAAACATCTTGATTTGTGGCAAACTTTAAAGTAAATTAATTAATAACTTAAAGGTTACCAAAAATGAATTCAAAAGTTACATTGCATTTTTATGCAAAATCAACCAAAGCCAATGGTAATGGATTATTACCAATTTATGTACGATTAACAATAGAAGGAAAAAGATTTGAGTACAGTACTAAAAAATTTATTGAGCCATCGAAATGGTCAACTGAATTAAGCAAAATGAAGGGTAATTCAGAAGAAGCTCGTTCAATAAATAACTTACTTGATTTTACACGAAATCGAATAAACGAAATCCAATTCGAATTATTAAAAGATGGAGTATCATTAAACATCGATGAATTTAAAAATCGTTTGTTTGGTATAAAAGAACGCGAACGCCTACTAATCCCAATTTTTACAGAACACAACCGAAAAATTAAAGAGTTGGTTGGAAGCGAGTACGCTCCTGGAACTCTAGAACGTTATGAAACATCCCTGAAACATACTAAAGACTTTCTTCAATGGAAATACAGAGTTTCTGATATTGATATTGAGAAAATAGATCATGCTTTTATTACGGAGTATGAATTCTATCTTCGTACAGAAAGAAAATGTGCTAACAATACGGCTGTAAAGTATATTAAAAACTTCCACAAGATTATTAACATTTGCTTGGCCAATGGATGGCTGAATAAGGACCCATTTGCTAACTACAAATCAAAAGTAAAAGAAGTTACACGTGAATTCTTGACAGAACAAGAAATTCAAAGTTTGATGGAAAAAGAATTCGTTTCAGAACGTTTGGAACTAGTTCGTGATATATTTGTTTTCAGCTGCTTTACAGGATTAGCATATATAGATGTGAAACAACTAACACCGGATAATATTGTTTTAGGAATTGATGGGGATAAATGGATAAACAAGAACCGACAAAAAACCGATACAAATTCCAAAATACCTTTATTACCAACAGCTCAATACATTGTGGATAAATATTCTGATTATCCTGTTAATAAAAATAAGGGCACAATACTTCCAATATTGTCAAACCAAAAAATGAATTCTTACCTTAAGGAAATTGCAACTGTTTGCGGAATCAATAAAGAACTAACATTCCATATTGCACGACATACTTTTGCTACAACAGTTACGCTGAGTAATGGGGTTCCAATTGAAACAGTAAGTAAAATGTTAGGACATACCAATCTAAAAACAACGCAGCACTACGCTAAGATTTTAGACAAGAAAATTAGTGAGGATATGAAAATACTTAAAGATAAATTTTCAATCAATGTAAATCGACGTAGTTGCCAAAACTCTATTTAACAATATTTTATACAAACAACAATTCATTTTTTATACATTTGTGATGTTTTAAAATTAAAAATGAAAAAATATCACATAATATTAATAGTTTTACTAGGCATGTTTTTAATGCCTAGTACAGCTATGGCTTGTGGTAACTCTAATTCAAAACATTCTTGTGAAAAAGAAGTTTCATCTAAAAAAACTGAAAAGAAATGTTGTTGTAGTAATGACAGTTCTGAAAGCAAAGATGAAAAGGGATGTAAAGGTGATTGTGGTCATGCAAATTGTGGTTGTTCTATGACTTGTCCTTCTTCTTCAATCATTTTTATACCAGAAATTACTTTTAAAATTAACTTTATTCAATATTCTTCAATAGAGAAAGTTAAGTTTTCATACACGGCACCATCAATCTCAGATGGTTTTCATTCTATTTGGCTAATACCTAAAATAGGCTAAATTCTTTTTTTGACAGCCATTAGTGTGTCAAATTTATAGCATTTTGCTATCAGATTAATCATCAGTTTACTTTCCGTTTTTATTTTTAATTATTTCAAGCAGATAGACTTGTAAACTGAAATTCATTATTTTTTTATCAACTTATCAAAGGAATTCACTTTGATTACTAATACATTATTAAAATGAAAAATTCATTTAAAAATATAATGCTAGCAACTTTTATATTGCTTAGTATTGCTGTCAATGCACAAATTAAAAATGCAAAAACAGAAACAGTTAAGATTTATGGAAACTGTGGAATGTGCGAAACCAAAATTGAAAATGCAGGAAATATCAAAAAAGTAGCTAAAGTAGATTGGGATCAAGATTCGAAGATGGCCACTTTAACTTATGATACTACTAAAACTAATCCAGACGAAATACTAAAAAGAATAGCATTAGCAGGATATGATAGTGATAAGTTTCTTGCACCAGATGATGTCTATGACAATCTTCATGGATGTTGTCAATATGACAGAGTTGCTAAAGTTCCAGTTAAAGAAGAAATCAAAGTGGAAGAAACTACTGAAATCCATAATAATCATGTAAACCACAATGAAACTTCAAAGTTGGTACTTCAAGAAGTTAACCAACTTAAAGTTGTTTTTGATAACTATTTTGTGGTAAAAGATGCTATGATTTCTTCTGATGGTAACACAACTTCAATTGCTTCAAAGGAATTACTAACTGCAATAAACAATGTTAAAATGGACAAATTGGATATGGATGTTCATATGGTTTGGATGAAAGTTGTAAATCAAATTAAAAAAGATACTGAACTGATTTCAAAATCAAAAGATATTAATAAACAACGAAATCACTTTACAACATTATCAAAAGACATTTATTCATTATTAAAAGTTGCAAAGTATGAGGTTCCAGTTTATTTCCAACATTGCCCTATGTACAATGATGGTAAAGGTGCAAATTGGTTAAGTAAAGAAAATGCAGTAAAAAATCCTTACTACGGCTCAATGATGTTAACTTGTGGAAAAACGGTAGAAACTATTAAATAATCTAAAATGAGAAGAATAATTTTTGCATTTTTTTTAATTACTAATATAGCCACTGCACAGATTGATGTTGGAGATACAATACCATCAATAGCATTAAAAAGTACTAGTAATACAGAGATAAATATTACATCTTTTAAAGGGAAATATGTATTAATTGATTTTTGGGCATCATGGTGTGGTCCTTGCAGATTAGGCAATAAAAAGTTAGTAAAACTACATAATGAAGTTAGTTCAGATAAAATAGAAATAATAGGAATATCAATCGATACAGATACTAATAAATGGCTAAAAGCTGTTGAAAAAGATAAAATTAAATTTACTCAATTGATAGACTCAAAAGGTTTTGATGCTGAAACAGCAATACAATTTGGTGTAGAGGAATTACCATCGAAATTTTTATTCAATGCAGAAGGTATTCTAATTGCAAAAAATCCAACAGAAGAAGAAATAATTAAATTAATAGAAAAGTAAAATGAAAAAAATAAATAAAGTATATCTAGTAATTGCATCAATCGTTTTGATGTTTTCAATAAAAAGTAATGCACAAATTGTTAAAGCAGAAATTAGAGCAACGGGTTTAACTTGCTCAATGTGTTCAAATGCGATTAACAAACAACTTAAAGCATTACCAGAAGTTACCAATGTTGAAACTGATTTAAATACCAATACGTTTACTGTAACTCTTAAAGAAGGAAATGAATTAAGTCCAAAAACATTTAAAGAAAAAGTAGAAAAAGCAGGTTTTTTTATTGGATCATTAGTGATAACTGCAAAAGCTGAAACCATTAGTAAAAGTCCTTACATTTTAGTAAATGACAAAAAAGGTGTTACTGAAGTTGTTCAATTTCAAGTAGTAGATAAAGGTTATGTTACAGAAAAAGAGTTTAAAAAATTATCAAAATCATACAAGGAAATTGCGACTTATGTTGCAAATAGTGAAGATGATTTTCATATTAAAATTTTAAACTAATGAGAAAGTTTTTTATTCTAATTATTCTATTAACTATTCAAACGAGTGTAAGTCAAGAGTTGTTTCTAATAACAGATCCTGCTAGTAATGTTCCAGCAAACTCATTAGGTGTTAACCTTCTTCAATCACGTTTTAAAGAAGAATTTAAATCAGGATATAGTTATCATCTGATGCCCGAAGTTACATATGGGATTAATAAAAATTTGATGGTTCGTGCATCTGCTTTTGTGAGTAACAGAAGTAATGATTTAGTAACAGAGGGAGGAAGCTTTTATGCCAAATATCGTTTTTATTCTACAGATGATTTAAATAGTCATTTCCGCTTGGCAGCTTTTGGAAGATATAGTTTCAATAATGCCGACATACATCAGGAACAAATTGAAGTCATGGGACATAATACGGGTTTTGAATCTGGAATTGTGGCTACTAAACTGATTAAAAAATTAGCAATTAGTTCATCAATTAGTTTTGAGAAAGCTTTTGACAACAAACCAGATTATCCATTTCCAAACGAATTAGGAGATAATGCCACTAATTACACTCTTTCTTTTGGAAAATTAATGTACCCTAAAAAGTACACTAGTTTCAAACAAACCAATATCAATTTAATGGTTGAATTTGCAGGTCAAACCATTAACGAAAACGGTAAATCATATTTGGATGTTGTGCCTGTAATCCAATTTATATTTAATAGTCAGGCTAGAGTAGATGTAGCTTACAGACATGAGTTAATGAGCTCAATGGTGCGTTCGGCGCCAAATGGAGTGTATTTTAATTTGTATTATACTTTCTTCAATTTAAAAAAGCAAAGTAATTAATTTTAAAAATCAATTATCATGAAAACACTATTTATTACAGCGTTGTTAGCAATTATAATAACTTCTTGCAATCATAAAGCAAAAGAAACAGATGGTATAGAAACAAAATCAACTTCGAACGAATTGTATGCTTGTTCTATGCATCCAGAAATTACAGGAAAAAAGGGTGAAGAGTGTTCAAAATGTGGAATGGAATTAACGGAGCTTGTACCACAAAAAGAAGCAACATATAGTCACAATGATGGTTTACACGAACATAAAGATACAACAACAGTTGAAGCTCAAAATGTTCAGGAAAAGACGGAAGTTTCTCAAGAATCAACAAAACAATTTTCAACATCAGAAATTATTGCTAACTATTTAAAACTTAAAAATGCTTTGACAAAAGATGATAGTAAAGCAGCTGCTATAGCAGGAAAAAGTTTATTAAAAACATTTAATAGTACTGATACTTCTTCTCTTGATACAAAATTAAAAAATGAACTTTTGAGTATACTAGAAAAGGGTAGCGTTCATGCAAAGCATATCGGAGATAATTCTGGCAAAATTCATAATCAAAGAGAGCATTTTATTATGCTAAGTAATAACATTAATGATTTAATCATAACCTTTGGTTCAAAGCAAAAACTATATCAAGATTTCTGTCCCATGGCAAATGATGGTAAAGGAGCTATTTGGATAAGTGAGGTTAAGGAAATTAAAAACCCTTATTATGGTGCTGAAATGTTGAGTTGTGGTAGTTTGAAAAAGACATTCTAACATAAAAAGGCAATGAAACTCTATATTAAAAATATGGTTTGCGATCGTTGTAAAATGGTCGTTAAAAATGAAATCGAAAATTTAGGCTATTCACTAGTAAAAGTTGAATTAGGAGAAATTGAACTGAATCAAGAGATTACAGATATTCAAAAAAAGGATATTAAATTAAATCTTGAGAAGTTTGGTTTTGAAGTAATTGATGATAAAAGAAGTCGAATAATTGAACTTATCAAAAATAAATTAATTGATTTAGTTCAAAATAAAAATGCAGATTTAGATAAAAATCTATCGATATTTCTCTCAGAAAACCTAAATCAAGATTACAGTAAACTAAGTAATTTATTTTCAGAGATTGAAGGTGTTAGTATAGAAAAGTATTTTATAAATCTAAAAATTGAAAAAGTTAAAGAGCTTATTATTTATGATGAATTAAGTTTTAGTGAAATTGCTGATTTACTTAATTACAGTAGTGTAGCACATTTAAGTAACCAATTTAAAAAAATAACTGGTTTTACACCAACGCATTTCAAACAAATAAAAGAAGCTAAACGAACGCAAATCGATAAATTATAAATAGTGTAAATCATTTCCATAATTATACAAGTCAACTTAAGCAAATCATCAGAACTTTGTACCAATAAAACTTATAAAGATGAAAACTGAAACAAGAAAACAGATTTACATTCCTCTTGAAAATGTTGAGAGTGAGCACTGTGCTTTAATAGTTGATAAAGGTATACAGTCAGTAAAGAACATTACAAATCATACTGTAGAGTTAAATAACAATCGAGCAGTTATTGAAACAGATAAACCTGAAGAAGTTATTCCGAATATTGTAAAAACTATTCGTGATTTAGGATATGAAGTAACAACAATAAAAAAGACTATTCCGGTGCTTCAAATGACTTGTGCTTCATGTGCGATTAGTACAGAAAGTATCGTAAAATTTTTACCTGGTGTTGTTTCATCACAAGTTAATTATGCAGCAGCCACTTTAACAGTTGAATATATTCCGAGTTTAGTTACAGTAAATCAAATGCGTCAAGCAGTTCAAAGCATAGGTTATGATTTATTTATTGAGGAAGGAAATGAAAATTCTGAAACTTTAGAAGAGCTTCACCAAAAAAAATATAATTTACTAAAAAAGAAAACAATTGGAGCTGTTTTTTTGACATTACCACTAGTAATTATAGCCATGTTTTTTATGGATATTCCTTACGCCAATTACGTTATGTGGGTGTTATCAACTCCTGTAATTTTAGGTTTTGGTAAAGATTTTTTTATAAATGCTTGGAAGCAAACTAAACATGGGTCTGCCAATATGGACACACTAGTTGCATTAAGTACAGGTGTTGCTTATATATTTAGTGTATTCAATACCCTTTTTCCAGATTATTGGCATTCAAAAGGATTACACGCTCATGTTTATTTTGAATCTGCAGCAGTGGTAATTGCTTTTATTTTATTAGGTAAGTTACTGGAAGAGAATGCTAAAGGAAATACATCTTCAGCAATTAAGAAGTTAATCGGCTTACAACCCAAAACCGTTAACGTAATAGATGCTGAA
>Ga0209416_1000922_pt1 | contig 24422 bp, 24 predicted proteins | sample RifGroF1_FD_184001 | JGI IMG/M metagenome (GOLD analysis project Ga0209416, IMG submission 184001) | Groundwater microbial communities from Rifle, Colorado, USA - Groundwater F1 (SPAdes) (version 2) | ecosystem: Environmental > Aquatic > Deep subsurface > Groundwater | place: Rifle, Colorado...
TCTCTTTGATAGAAATCTTCTCAATTAACCTATCATTAACCTCCATATATATATTCTTTTCTCTACAAATTCTCTCTATCTCCTCTATACCCTCAGTTCCCAGACCTTCCTTTTTAAAGAAAATCGTATATACCTTGTCCGAATGGTTTTTTAGTAAATCTAATACAGGATATGCCCCAAATGCATATGAATAGTCAAATTTTTTTTGATATCTCTTAATCTTAGGAGAGTACATACTACTTGTTTTTTAATATATCCTTAAATATCTTGTCTGTCTTTTTCTTCTTTGTTTCTTTTGTTAATTTCCATTTCTCTTCTCTTAGTACCATATATGCTTCTTCAACTTTTTGTTTAGTAAGAAGCAGTAATGCATTTTTCCTTTTTAATTCTCTCTGTGCTTTCTCCTCACTCTTGTACATCTCAAATATACTGTACAAGAATCCAATTAGAAGAATTGTATAGCTGATAAATTTGGCTAAAGTAGAAAGGTTAATCATTAACTCATACTCTAAATTCAGGTAAGGAAGATAGAAGATTTGGGAGAGTATTGAGAAGGTAAGAGAAAAGATAATCCAGTAATCAAAATTACGATAAAACATCCCCCTACTCCTTGTATAGCCTACAAGTGTTAATAGATATATCATTAAAGCTACTGTTTGCATCACTATAGCAAATGTATATGTTTCTAATCCCTCAAAAAGATTTGAAAATATTGAAACAATAGTAATAAAGGCAGATATTGAAAAAAGGATACCAACAAAAGCTAATTTCTCCTTAAAAGCCTTTGCTCTGTACTCTTCTTTCATTAAAAACCAGCTTAAAAAGAATATCAGAGAGAGAAAGAGTCTAGACAACACAACAGAGCTAGGAAATACCTCTGAAGTATTTACGGAAAAGAAATCTGAGAATGCATTAAATGATAGAAATATCTGTAATATATCTATAAATCCCACAATTATAAATCCTAACCCTAAGAGTAAGTAGTTAGTAAAATTCCTCTTAGTATAGAAACGAAGTAAGGCTAATGTACCAATAAAGAATGCAAATGTACCAGAGAATAGATCTACTAACAATTGAAAATCTCTCATCCAAAGGAACTCTCCAGACATATATGCAAAGAGAAGGAAGAAAAATACAGATATTAATATTAAGAGTTCTTTTTCTTTAATTTCTGTTTTAGTAAATTTCTCTTTCATATGCTTAGATATTAGTACATATATTTAGAAAATGAAATCTTTTCATTTCTTTCTGCATGAGGAGCACACACTGTTACAGTTCCTTTACCATCATGAAAAATAAAGTAACCTGTACCATTAACAGAGATATATCTAGGATCATTTGGCATTATTAATAGTTCTTCAGAATCTTCTTCATTGAAGAATTTCATGTTAACTAAATCAGTACAGTCATATGGACCTGTCTTACATATCTCATTACCATACTCTACGCACTCTGTAGTGCTTGGTATGGCATCTGGAATATCTGATTGGGCACTTACATATGAACTTACATAAGAGAGTATCATAGAGGTATCTGCGGACCTCTTAATATTTCTTGCTTCAGCTGATTCTTTATTTGGATTAATTATTAGTAAGATTAAGAATATTAATACTCCCAAAGCAGAGAGTACAACCATTATTTCAGTGATTTTAAACCTATTAGGATTCTCTTTCTTTTCTTTTGTAGGTATTGAGGGAACAAAGTTAATTGTTTCAATACTTAATTTACCATCATCCATATATACATAATACAGAATATTTTGATTTGTTCATATACTTTTTATATGTACCGATAGTGTGATAGCCATTTTTATATAGTAATTTTATATTAAATTGTGTTGTAGCTGTGCGCTTTTGGCACTTATCCACAGTCCGGTCTATTTTGTGGGTATCTTTTAAGTGATATAATTTATTTATGAGTTCGAAACTAACAGGATATTTGTTTATCTTCTTATCAGTATTTATTTATGGCCTTTACGGTATATACACCAGAAATATCGCTGATTCCTTTAGCGCTTTTAATATTCAATTCTTTAGGGAAGGATTAACAGCATTAATTATTCTATTACTCACATTTCTAAGATTGTCAAAGTGGGAGAAAATTCAGAAAGAAGACAGAAAATATTTAATCCTACTAGGCATAGTATCAACACTAGGTAATGTCTGTATGTACTACGTATATCAACTATTACCACTTGGAATTGCATCATTTACTACTTATGCTTCAATTATTATATTCAGTTTGATAATGGGTAAGGTCATTTTTAATGAGAAGATCGATAAGATTAGTGTAATATCTATTATTTTAGCTGTAGTCGGACTATTAGTTATGTTTCAAATTAATTTAAAAGCTCTTAGTTTTGTAGGAGTAATAGCTGGCTTGGCATTCGGTTTTATGATTTCATCCTTTGCATCTCTTACAAAAAAGATTAAAGGTAATTACAGTCCCCTTCAAGTGTATATGGTAGCTGCAGTAATTACCTCACTATTATCTTTATTTATTTCTCTATCTTTAAGTGAACCCTTTCCTGTTATGTCTTTTAATACAGATTGGGCATGGGTTGTTATTTTTGCAATCTCTGCCGCTTTGGCTAATGGCTTCTATATATTAGGCTTACAAAAGAAGATTGAAATCTCTATAGCTAGCATTATTATGCCAATGGAGAGTGTTGTATTAGCAATATCAGGATATATCTTCTACCAAGAGAACATGGGGCTAAGGGGAAGTATTGGAGCAATAATAATATTAATAGCTTCAATAATTCCATCTCTAGTAGAATTAAAGATGAAGAAAAAAGGTAAATAACTATGTTAAGACCTGGCGGAGAGGGTGGGATTTGAACCCACGGTTGAGGAATCCCCCAACAGCACATTTCGAGTGTGCCCTATTCGACCACTCTAGCACCTCTCCAATGCTGTTATTATACATTAAGATTACTTAAATCTCTTCAAAGGGGATATATTGACCATATGTAAGAATATCTATCTTACTCTGCTTTCTAATATCTTTGTACAAAACTTTCTCTTGTAGTAATACGAATAGAGCATCCTTATCTGCTTGATCTAAAAGCAAAAGTAATGCTTTAGGATATCTAAGTTTAGTTTCAACAACCAAAAGGTATTGACCGTTTTTAATAGAAAACCAGAAATTATCCAATGTAAACCACTCATAAAGCCTTCCTCCAGTATCTATACCCCTCGCTGTTATCTTATGCTTTATCTTCATAGGTTTGTTTGTACCAGCAACATATACAAAAAAGAGCAACGATATTATTGCTGCCATTAGGTAGTACTGTTGTAGTATTGCTAAGAACAGAATAAATAGTAAGGAGAGGGAAAGAATAACCCAAAAACCTTTAGACTCAAAACTAATCTCATATCTATCAGGTGCTTCCCATTCAAAAAGTTTAATATTTTGTACTACCTTTTTTGTAGGAACATCACTATCTTCTAAAACAATATCCCTACTTGCAACCTGAACTCTTTTAATAGCTTTCTGTTTTGATATAGCCTCTTCCTTTAATTTCTTAATCTTTTCTTCTTTCTCTCGCAGTTGCATCTCACCAGAAAGAATATCTAGAATATCATTAAATTCATTGGTTATTTTCTTTTTAACACTCTTTGGCATATACAGTAATCATATAATAAAAGAGAGTATTATAACAACTATTAAAATACCTACTCCCCAGTAAATATCCAAAATGTGTAAGAAGTTTAGTATTAGTACTAACATTAAACCTGTTGAAAACAGTAGGCTCCATTTTATACAAAATATTTTTAAATATCTCCCACCCTTTTTTAAGATAACTGTAAGTAGAGAATATATGAATAGCGTAGCGATAGAAAAAATAATGGAAAAAACAAGAGAAGAAAATGTAAATATATTTATCCAATTAAAGTGTTTCTCTGTACTGTATGGTACAAATGTATTTATTGAGAACAAATATAACAAAATTGCAACAGAAAAGAACAGTAATAAAAAGAGATTTAAAACGAATTTAAGATTTTTATTACTATAAGTTTTTGAATCTTGAGCATTTACCACTATTCTTTACTATTAATTTTATAAATATCTTCAATGAATATCTTAATTATAGAGAAATCTAAAACTATTTCCCATATATTAAAAAATACCTTGGTAGCATATGGGTATAATATAACAGAGGATAGCGCAGATTTTGGTAGTGAAAATTTAGTAGATAGGGGTCTATTCGAGATATTAATAATAGATACAAACTTAAATGGGAAATATACAACAGAAAATATATTAAAAAAGTTAAAAGAGAAAAAGAATATTAAAACTAAAATACTTGGTATATGTAGTATAGGGATATGGAAAGACAAAGTTAATTTTTTAAATAGTGGAGGAGATGATGTGTTGTCATATCCCTTCCCTGTACAGGAATTAATAGCAAGAATACAATCTCTACTAAGAAGACCGAACAGTTATGTAGATAGTCGCATGTATATTGGGGATATACTTTTAGATACAACAAATAAAACAGTATCTGTTAAGAATAGTGATATAGATTTGAGAAAGAAAGAGTACCAATTGTTAGAATATTTAGTTAGAAACAGAAATAGAACAGTTAGTAGGTGTGAACTATTAGATCATGTATGGGACTACAGAAGCTATACAGGTTCTAATACAATAGATGTACATGTAAAGAGACTTAGAGACAAAATACCATGTAAAGGTCTAATAGAGACCGTACATGGACAAGGGTATAGGGTTAAAGATTCTAAAGCATCATCGGCATTACAAGATGAACAAAATCAGGGTCATCAGAAACTTTAAATACACCTGGTTTAACTGTTTCAGAACATTCAAAAACAATATCTTCAGAATCTAAATGATTTAAGACATCTGATAATAATCTAGAACTAAATGCAATCTTTAAAGCATCTCCATCTATCTTACCACCAAAAGTACTCTTGTTACTTCCTAAATCTGTTTGAGTAGCAGATAGCGTAATGTTCTCTGTTGTAGGTTCAATATCTAGTATTAGTTTATTACCTAGTACACTCTTAGCAATTATATTTGTAATCTTTAAAGAGTTAAGAAACTCAGATCTTGATATCTTACATATTGTTTTGTATCCGGTAGGAATAATCTGTCTATATTCAGGAAATTGTCCATCAATTAATCTTGAAACTAAATCTACATCGCTATACCTAAATAGAACTTGATTCCTATCTTCTATCAAATATACTTCTATACTGTCATCTTCCCCTATTTCAGTAACAATATGAGCTAATTCTAATAGTGCTTTAACTGGTACTAACATATTTACATCTTTTTCAGCACTAGAATCTAATTTAACAATTTGTCTAGATAATCTTAATCCATCAGTACCTACAAAAGAGATATTCTCACCAGTAACTTCTAAAAGAACACCTGTTAATACAGGTTTAATATCATCAGTAGCACAAGCAAATGCAACTCTATTTACAGATTTAGATAGTTCATCTTTTGATATTTTAAACAGAGGCTTTTTATCAGTAACTGTAGCTACAGAAGGAAAATCCTCAGAAGACATAGTATTGAAAATAGCTGAATTATTTGTACTAGAGATATTGAAATTCTGATTATCTAAAGTAACTTCAACCTTCTCAGAAGGAATAGAATTTACAAACTCTGTTAACTGCTTAGCGGGAACAGTTACCTTACCTTCGGATTTAACATCAGCACCTATCCATGTATTAATACCTATTTCGAGATCAGTGGCAGTCATTATTAATTTACCTTTACCACTTTCAAACTGTACATTGTTTAGTATTGGTAAACCTGGTTTACTACTAACTACCCTACTTATTATGTTTAGATACTTAGAGAAAGTATCTTGATTACATGTAAATTGCATTTTTCTTCAAAATAATATTATGTAACGGGCAGTTACTTTATATATTCTACTCAATATGGTTCTAGTTTTCTACTGTTTTAATCTTTATATATAAATAGTTGTCATAGTAGTAGGGAGTATGGATAAGTTGAAAAGTAATTAAAATTCTCTTAAATTTTCATACCTCCTAAGTATATTTTCATTTCTTTTTAATGTTGATAACTTTTTGGTTTAATTTCTGTAAAAAAGTAATTAAGTATATATTCTATCCTCTCTTCTATCTCCTACAGTTAAATGTGTATATCTTTGCACTTTCTGTGTACAGATGTGTTAAGTAGGAAGTCATGAATATATTGTTAAAAGGTCACTTCCTTAATTTAACAACCTTTTTAGATGTGGATTACTTACCTACTTATCCTCCATCTTTCCACCGCTATACACATACAATCCACATTAGTAAAAAATATCCCTTCTACACTTCTCTACCTTCTCTGCAAATGCAGAATCTATCTTTAATCTCTTCTCTACAACAGAACAAGCATTTAATACTGTTGTATGATCTTTTCTACCTACTAATCTTGCAGTATTTTCCAAAGAGATTTGTAATTCATTTCTTAGTATATACATAGCTACATGTCTAACAATGGCAATATGAGCATTTCTTCTTGAACTTTTAATAAAGCGTATTGAAATACCAAAAACATCAGATACAACATCTAATACTTTTTCTGGAGTAGCCCTTTTTCTCTTACTCTCTATATCAACTTGAAGTATCCTAGCTACTTCTTCATATGAAGGGACCTCTCCAAACTTTGTTAAGGTAAGAACCTTGTTTAATGCACCTTCTAACTCTCTTACACTACTTTCAATATTCTTAGCTATTAAATCTAAAAAAATATCAGGTACAGTTACCCCTTTCTCTAACATACTTTGTTTTAGTATAGCTAACCTAGTTTCATAATCGGGTGGTTGTATATCAGATACCATACCTCCCTCAAATCTAGTTCTTAATCTATCAGTAATATTTTTAATTTCTTTAGGAGGTCTATCTGATGCCAATATTATTTGTTTATTAGCTTGATACAAACTATTAAAGGTATGAAAAAGCTCTTCTTGGGTTTTAGGATATGCTTCTACAAACTGTATATCATCTATAATTAGGAGATCTACCTCTCTATATTTTATTCTAAAATCTTCGTTCTTTTTAGTTCTAATAGCTTCTATCATCTCATTTAGAAATTGCTCTATAGAGACATATACTACCTTTCTATCGGGATTCTTCTTTAATACTTCATTACCAATAGCTTGCATAAGGTGGGTTTTACCAACACCAGTACTTCCATAGTAAAAGACAGGGTTGTATGACTTCATTAGAGAATCATGATCAATATCAGATACTACTGACTGAGCTACTGCCTCTGCTAACCTGTTATTAGCTCCTACTATAAAGTTTTTAAATGTATATCTCGGATTTAATCTAGCATTCTTAACGGATTCCTCATACTTCTTTTTATCTCCCTCCATCTTAGTAAATAGATTGATAATAGGGTTATCTGTTGCTGGAGCAAAAGAATATCTCTCTTTAGGTTTGTTTAGCGCACTCTTTTTTATCAATATCTCTACTTGTAGATTTTGTCCTGTTGCTTTTGTTAAACAGCTTTGAAGGAATTTGTTGTAATCTTTTAAAATAGTAGACCTTTTAAACTCATTTGAACAAGAAAGTGTAGCAACTCCATTTTGAATCTGCTCTAAGTAAGTATCAGCAAACCATGACTCATACTCTACTCTATCAAGTACTAATCTTAAATTCTCTGTAACTATCTTCCATATATCATCTACATCTATATCCTGATTCCCACTATTACCCTGCCCTATTTCTGGCTTTGGAATACTATTCGCATATTGTTCAAAGTCAATTTTATCCATACTGTTTAAAGTATATATATGTATATAAAGGTAACTAATGGGCAGTTCTTTGATCGATTGGGACTAATACTCTCATTATATGTATTTCTAAAAAAATGTGGATAAACATTTAAATATGTAGGAAAAAGTCCTTTAATCAAAGGATTTTAAATACACCAAGAGTTCTCTTTCCTTGGTATATATATACGGAAGATTTCTTCTTCGCAAATATCTACCATATTAATTTGCCATATGTACAGGTGTTAATATATAATAGGCTTGCTTCAAGTTATTAATAAATATGAAAAGAACATATCAACCTAAAAATTTAAAAAGAATTAGAAAATTTGGTTTCAGATCAAGAAATAAGAATTCCCAAGGAAAGAAAGTACTTAAAAGAAGAATTGCTAAAGGTAGAAAATTTCTTACTGTAAGTGAAGAGTACAAATTAAAGAGAAAAAGACCCCTCTCCAGAGCTAGATAGGATATACTGTATAAATATGCTTCCCAAAAAGAACAGATTAAAAGCCAATGATATTAAAAGGTTGTATTCAAAAGGACTTAAAGTTCGTGGTGAATATGGGATGTTGATAGTAGAGAAAGATTCTCAAGTGAAGGAGTATGAAATAGCTTTTGTAGTAAGTAAGAAGATAGGCAATGCTGTACAAAGACATAAAATGACTAGACTGTTAAGAGAAATATCAAGGGAGAATTTAAAAGAAGTAATCTCCGGTCTAAAACTTGTATATGTTGCTTTTAAATATTGTGAGAATTATGAAGAATTGGAAAAAGAATTTAAAAAACAAATTGATAAAGCTACTCTTACTACCTAGAAATATTGAATTATCAATTATTAAGTTTTATCAAAAGACACTTTCACTCGATCACGGTTTGTTAGGTAAAGCTAACCCAAACCTAAGAGCATGTAAATTTACACCAACATGCTCTGAGTACGGCTATGGAGTTGTAGAGAGACATGGAATATTTAAAGGCAATTACCTTGCTATTAAAAGAATTCTAAGATGTAATCCTTGGGCTTTACCCGGACAATATGACCCTATACCTGAAAAGTAGAGAAGATTAATGTATAATGCTTTAGATTTTTATTATTATTCAAATTATGAACATATTTACAACTATTTGGAACACTATTTTCTTCTATCCATTACTTAATGTAATGACTCTTTTTTACCATTTCTTAGGTGATAACCTGGGATGGGCAATTTTAGGAGTAGCTGTTGTAGCTAGAATCTTTATGATACCACTCGTTAAAAGACAGACAGAAATGACTAAGAAGATGGCTAATCTTAAACCAGAATTAGAGAAATTAAACAAAAAGTATGCAAACAATAAAGAGAAGCTAACTCAAGAACAGATGAAATTGTATAAAAAGGTTGGATATAATCCTCTGGGTTGTATTGGAACATTTATTCCTCAATTAATTATCCTTTCAGTTTTAATTGGAGTAATTAGAAGTGTAACGGATAGTAATTTAGAAGGTTTGTATTCGTGGGTTAGAGATTTAACAGGTATTTCTAACGGAGTTAATATTGAAACAAATTTCTTGTTCTGGGATTTAACTAAATCTTACTCATCTGTTTCTGCTGAATTTGGAAAAATTTCTATTCAGAGCTTCCCATATATTGCTCTTTCTATTGTAGTTGGTATCGTACAGTACGCTACTACTCTCTTCACTCAAAAAATGCAAAACCCAACAACTAACACTAAGAAGAAAGATTCTAAAGAGGCATCTATGGAAGATATGCAAGCTAATATGCAAAAATCTATGATATTCCTATTCCCATTAATGACAGTATTCTTCACTATAAGTATGCCTGCAGCACTAGGTTGGTATTGGATGATCCAATCTATTCTTCTTGTTGTTCAGTACTTCTCTTTAGATTTTGATAAAACTAAAAAGGGTGTTCAGAATATGTGGGACAATATTTCTAAAAAGAAAGATAATTTATCAAAAGAATAATATGGAAAAGATAGTTAAGAAAGAATTTGATACTCTACTCTCTTTAATGAGTATTAAGGATGAGTATGAGTTGAATTTAGAGGAAAAAGAGGGAGTTTCATACATTAATATTCTATTTTCTGGTGAGAACTTAGGATATTTAATAGGTAATCATGGTAAGCATCTTGAATCTCTTCAATATATCTTCAGTATGATTTTAAGAAAGAAATTACCAGAGGAGAGTAATTACAGAGTAATACTTGATGTTTGTGGGTATAAGGAGGAAAGAAACAAGAAGTTAGAAAGATTCGCTCTACAAAAAGCAGATGATGCAAGAATACTTGGTGATTCAGTAGAACTTCCTGCCATGTCCCCTTCTGATAGAAGAGTTGTTCATGTATCTTTACAGATCTTTGATGATATTAAGACGGAGAGCATAGGAGAGGGTTCTGACAGAAGGATTGTAATAACTCCAGTAGATAGCAAGGAAACAGAGAACATGCTAGATGAATCTGAAGAAGAATCAGAAGAGTAAAATATTACAACACATCTACTCTACTGTTTAATATATCTCTACGATGAGCCTCTATTTTCAAAGAAATGATACAAAACATATAGCGAATTTCTTAAGGAATTGTTACAAAAAGGTATATTAAAATCCCCAATACAAGCCAAACTATGATTTTTTAGAAAGAAAGATGCTACTAATGGTTATGGTAATTAGTAGTGCTAGCCAAATTAGATACTCTGTGTATGCAACCCTCTCAATACCAACAAAAGGTATTATTAAAAGTCCCGATATATTGATAAGTAAGAATAATATGAAAAGTCTTCTAAAAAGAATCTTAGAATAATATCTTAATATTAATAATCTCGTAAAAGGGTATATATAGAGGAATGAGAGTGCAAATAACCAATGTAAGACTCTAGAAGAAGACCAGCCAGGTTCTCCAGTTAATGGGAAGAATCCTATACCCATTAAGGTAAAGGAAGATAGTGCATGATAGTTGTATAGGAGTTTATCAACCTTTTTATATACAGGATTTGTAATTGCATCTAGGCCACACAGCAAACCAGTTATAACAGAAGATATGCTAAAGTAAATACCTGTTTCAAAGAGATAACCGTAATCACTTATTGCAAAGCCTTCTCTTAAATCTAAAAATTCATACACACCTATTGGGAATATACCAAGAAGAGATAGCGTTGAGAGTGTGTAGTAAATTATTCCAAGTAAATCTAGCATATATAGAAAATATCATTAAAAAAAAGTATTGTATACATCTCTATAAAGTTTTTAATAATTGTATTAAGACAAAGAGTAAGTAGAATGAGAGGAGCATTACTGCCTCTCTTCTACTAACCAAATTCTTCTTGCCCACTAATCCAAATATCATTAGTAAACCTGTAACTATTAATACAAACAGCAGTTCTAATTTAAAAATTTTTAAATCTAAGGTTGTAATAAGAGAGGATGTACCAAGGATAAAAAGGAGATTAAACATATTAGACCCAATTATACTACCCAGTCCAACATCTTCCCGGCCCTTTTTTAAAGAAGAGTAAAGAGTTGCAAATTCAGGCAAAGAGGTACCAAAGGCTAACAAGAAGTACCCAATTAATACTTCTGGAAGATTCAGTTGATTCGCAAATATTAATATGTTATCTATACAGATTCTACTGAATAGAACTATTAATATTACAGATCCTATTAAAAATAGAAGATTAAATTTGGTTGTACAGTGTATATTGTTAGTATGATTATTTCTATTTATTAAATAGCTAGATATTATAAATACAAGTAATAAAATAATTCCTAAAAAGCTATTAATAATATAGTTGTTAATGGCTATTACTAATATTGATGCGGAGGTAATTGATAGTAATAACGGAATATTGAAATTAACATCAATACTTCTTAATCTGTATTTACAAAATAGAGCAAGAGATCCTAAAACTAAGAGAATATTTGCAATATTACTCCCTATCACATTTGATATAGCTATTTCAGTGTGTCCAATTGAAGAAGAATAGAGAGAGGTAGCTAATTCTGGTAAAGAAGTCCCAAGTGATACTAGTAAGAAACCAACGAAAAAACCACTAACCTTTAATTTTTTAGAAAGAGCCGTAGCTTGGTCAACAAAGACATCTGCCATCTTTACGACTAAGATTAGTGATACTACTATTAGTATTAGATTAATCATATTGGACAGTATCTATTGAATTACTAAGTAATTGTATCAGATATACAAGGGGGAATATATGTTTAAAAACGGAGAGAGTGGGATTCGAACCCACGGTACGATTTCTCATACGCACGCTCTCCAAGCGTGTCCTTTCGACCGCTCAGGCATCTCTCCAATGGCGTACCCGGCCGGAATCGAACCGACAACCTACTGCTTAGAAGGCAATTGCTCTATCCGATTGAGCTACGGGTACATAAGCAAGCAATTTTACCAATAAATTGAAGGAATTAAAAGGCTATTCCTCAACCTCTATTTCTGTTACAGTAATCATTACTCCTCCCCTTCTATCAGGGAATCTTTTTAGAAACTCTGGATAGTTCATAGGTGTAAAGACGACTTCATATTTTCTATCAGCATAGTTTAAGCCATTGAGATACTCTCTTCCCTTCTCCCAATCCATGCCTCTTAAAGTATTTTCAATCTCTGTTTTATCAACCTTTGGCTTTACTTTACTCTTAGCTATTATTTTAATCTTTACAACATCTTTTTCACTATCTTCAACAGTAAGATTAGTTTCAATCTCGTCTCCGAGTACAAGTTCTAAATCTTTTTCACTCTCAAAAAGATTATCCTCTTCTGCTTTCTGTCTAAGTAAGTCAGTAAGAGCTTCTGTTAATCCAGTAGTTAAGTAATATGTTGCACTACCTTTAATTGTTAAATCTAGATTCACGGTAGCAGCTTCTTCACCGACTTTTTTATCAGTCTTTATACTCCCCTTATCTACTTCACTTAAGATAGTGTCTTCTATTATTTCCCAACCCTTTGCACTCTCCCTTAAATCGGATTTAACCTCTTCTAATGCAGTTGTAGTTAACTGCTCTACTGCATTATCTACATCCTGCTGAGAAAGAACTGTATATTCTTCTTTACTTCCTCCTGTAAAAGCAGCAGCATTAACACCTCGGACCTCTCCTTCTGAGTATCCGACAGTATATCCTTGTACAGAGAATTGTTTTCCCGCTGCTATATTATACTGCTCACCTATCTCCGCAGCCTCTACCGAAACATCTGCAGCTTGATTACAGAGTATGTCAACCGCAGAGGTTACTTTATATGTATATTCTCCAGTTGTAACCACATGTCCTACCTTTAGAGAAACTACAGGTGGATCTATGTCAGGACAATCACTTTCTTTATAGAAGAAAGTGAATCTAACAAGTCCTTTTGCTTTCTCTCCTCTAAAAGCTTTTCCTGTTGCAGAAATACTATCTGAAAGACTCTCAGTTTTTTCCTCTACCTTTATAGGGATAATGAGATTCTCAAAATCTATTTCCTCTATTCCCTCTTTCCCTGTAAGAACTTGTTCTATTTCAACAGGTTTTGCTTCTACAAATATTTTTACTTTTGCCATAGTTGCAAATTGGTTATACAAAAACAAACCGACAAAGGTTATGAGAAGAAGAGGAATTAACCCAAAGATAGCTAATTTTAAAAGACTCTTCTTACTTATACCTTTAAACTTCTGAAATACAGCGAAATTAAATCCCTTCTTCTTTCTATTTAAAGCAGGATTTAATGGATCTAATTCATTGGTAGCAGGAGTGTTCTTACCACTCTCTACTTTAGGTGGTAAATCACCATCTATTGCAATAAAGGATTGAGATTTAACCCCCCTTCTGTCTTCGTACTTTTTCTTCCCATTTTCCTCTAGGGAGTTCTTAATCCTTTCTTCAAATACCTCTTTGTTTTCCTCTTGGGGAATTTCTATTTCTTCCTCTTTCTTTTTATTAGCTTTACTCTCTTTTAATTTTTCAACTAACTCAGCAGCCTCTTCCCAGTCATATTCTGTTGGTGCAGAGGGAGAATCTATTACTTTCATTCCAGCTAACTTGGCATTACGAATACCTGTTGGATTTTGTATTATTTGTGTTATCAGTAATTTTCCTTCTCTTTGTGCTGCTTCTTGTAGAACCCTTAGATTAATTGGGCTAATTAATAGGTCTGTTTGCTCAGTGAAAGTAAGAACAATTCTTTCTGCCTTACTCTTATGAATCTCTCTTACTAAGTCTGTAAGCTCGTGAGATTCATCTATTATTACTTTTGCGGTTGTTATTTTATCTGCCATATTTTATACATCCCAATTTATATTTTTCTTCTTTCTATCAATCTCCATATCATAAAGGAATTTAGCTAAGGAGGCTGGAGTAATATCATATAGATTTTGTAAATCTCCACTATTATCAACTACAGAGCCTAAAAGATTTGGAGTAAACATATCTATCTTAGGTACAACTGCAATTGGAAGATACTTCTTCCAAGGAAATTCCATTAAGGACTGTTTAATATCTGGTAGTAAAGCTCCACCACCACATAGGTATATTTGTGTAGGAAGAGAACCAACATCTTCGCAATTCTCTAATGCTACTTTTAAGGTTCGCATCCATAGACCAGCTGTTGGATACATTGTCTTTTGTACTTGTCTTAATATTTCTTTAGGTAAATCTTTTTCAGAGTATTTAATCTTCCTTTGTTCAGCATGCCTAAAATCAGAATCTGTTAATTTAGCCAATTCTTTAGTAAATACCCTTCCCCCAAATGCAAACATTTGTGTTTCTGCAACATTACCATTTTTAACAATTGCTACATCTGTTGTTCCACCTCCGATATCTATGAAGATGGCAGAAAAATTTGTATGATCTCCTCCAGCATGTGCTCTTGCAACTGCAAAGGGTTGAGATACTATACCTAAAACTTCTAGATTGAGCGAAGAAGCAACCTTCCTTAATGCTTCTGTATATGTCTTAGGAGCAAAGGAAGCATAGAAGTTTAATTTAACCTCTCTTCCTTTATACCCTATTAAGGAGTTAACAGGCATCCCCCCTATCTCTAAACCTGTAGGAGTGATGTGTAATATTTCAATATCTTCATTTTTTAGTCCAGTTCTCAAACTTAGGTCATCTTTTCCATTAGCAGCAATCTGAGCTTTAACCTGTGCAATAATTCTATCCTGTTCTTTTTGAGAAACTTCTTTTTCAAAATTTTCCTCTCTTTCGTAATTTACAACAATAGAGACTCCTTGGATATATTCTCCTGCAATCCCCATGATTACTTTTTTAGGATATTCCTCTACCTTAAGATTGCTTAGAAGTTGATTAATAGAGAGTTTACAGTTTTCTAAAACGGTATCTAAATTAGTGATTATTCCACTCCTCATAGCATGTTGCTGTTGCTGTATTCTAGATATTCTGTTAACAGACACCCCATACTCCCCTATTGTAAACAGAAGACTTTTTACACTTTCAGTACCTATATCTAAGGCAACAATAGGTGTAATACCATCTAGGAGATTAATCTTTTTTGATTTTAGACTTGGCAGTTTCATAATATCTTTGAATTATATCATTAATACAAAGAGTCTATACAGTAACTATTAGAATTATCGGTTCTCTCTCGGTTTTCTTGTATATATATTTACTGATAGATTTTTCCATATCTCCTTTGAGTGTATCATAGTCATACTTTTTACTATTTTTAGACTTCTGTTCCCAATCCCTATGTACATCATATATTATTGTCTGTATTTCTTTTAACATCTCTTGAGATTTTTTCATATATATGAATCCTCTGGAGACAAATTGAGGTTTCCCCATTAACCTATGTGTTTGAGCACTGAGATTTAGTACTACAACAAACATACCGTACTCTGCAAGCTGTCTTCTATCATTTAACACAATTTCTCCTGTATCTCCTACTCCTAAACCATCTATTAAGATGGGTTTGGATTCAACAGGTTTACCTTTTCTCCAATTCTTACCATTAAAGACCCAAACGACACCATCATCAGTAAGGTAAACATCCTCATCTTTCATTCCCCAAGTAATATAGTTCTTTTTGTTAAAATATCTAAATGTTAAAGGGCCATGTATTGGAAGAACAGTTCTAGGTTGGACAAGATCGTACATAATTTTCATATCCTCTTGATTACCATGTCCCGTTGAGTGTATCTTAGTTTCTATTGTATCTTTTAATAAATCCGCACCCAAAGCAATTAACCTATCTGTCATACTTTCGATATTACTAACATTTTCAGGTATTTCTGAAGAAGACATAATAACTAAATCACCTTTCCTTGCCTTGATGTATTTATGTTCATTTAAAGATATCCTATTTAATGCTGCAAACCTTTCTCCTTGGCTACCAGTACAAAGAATTAATAGCTGGTTATCTTTGTATTTAGGCATATCTCTTTCCTTAACTATTAATCCCTCGGGGATTTTAATATATCTTTGTTCGTAAGCAATAGAGATTGTTTGTTCTAAACTTCTTCCGGAGATTACGATTTTTCTGTTAGTTTTTTTAGCAATCTCAAAGAGAGCATACAATCTTGTTAGTAAGGAAGAAAATGCCGCAACAATTACTCTCCCCTCTGTTCGTTGTATTACCTTTTCAAGATTTTCAAAGACTTCAGTTTCTGAAGGAGATCTTCCTGTTTTAGTAGCATTCGTACTTTCCATTAGAGCAAGGTCAACCCTTCCTCTTAAGGATTTCAATTTCTCATAGTCTGCTTCTAATTCGTTTGTTGGCTTTATATCTATTTTATAATCACCAGAGAAGAATACATTACCTATTGGAGATTGTACAAAGATAGAGAAAGCATCTGGAATACTATGATTGATACCAATAAAAGTGGCCTTGAAATTTTTTCCTATGTTAATGGTCGTGTGTCTTGTAACTCCAAAGATTTTAGTTTTCTCTTTTAGATTGTATTCATCTAATCTCGCTTCTATTAACGCTTTTGCAAAAGCACCAGCATATACAGGAGGGAAATCTAATTCAGGTAACATCCATCTAAGTGCACCAGTATGATCTAGGTGTCCATGAGTAATTAATATCGCCTTTACTTTCTTTTTATTCTTCTTTAAGTATCTAAGGTTCGGTATTAAGTAATCAATTCCATACATTTCTTGCCCAGGAAATGAATATCCTGCATCTACTACTACTATCTCATCCCCTATCTCTATGAAATTACAATTTCTTCCAATTTCAGATGTACCTGAAAGTGTACATAGTTTAAGTTCATCATTTCTAAAAAATCTTTTTTTGTTATTGTTCATCCTCCGATTATATCATATCTACTTTAGCTTAAATTAAAGAGATGGTATAATTGGGGAGACCGTTAATACAGGAGTAGTCATCCTGGAGGGATTGGGAAGAAATCATATATTGAGAGTAGAACCTAACAGATTCCTAACTGTAAAAGAGGAAACCATATATGTGGTTACTAAGCTTAATGCAGTAATGTATTGAGGAAGTAAGGTGGTAACGCGATATTCGCCCTTACATTAGAGTATATATTTTATATATATATTTTAATGTGAGGGCCTTTTTAATATATATACCTTTATAAAGATGAAAAAAGAAATACCAAAAGCATTTGATTCAAATATTCAAGAAGAAAAGATTACAAAACTTTGGGAAGAATCAAAGTTAAGTAATCCAGAAAAAATGGAATCTTTGTTGCAAAAGAAAGGGATAGATATTAAAGAATCTTTTACAATTACTCTACCTCCTCCTAACGCTAATGCTAATTTACATATTGGTCATATGTGTGGATACTCTTTTCAAGATGTAATGGGTAGATTTAATAGAATGACTGGACATCCTACTCTACTTCTACCTGGTAAGGATCATGCAGGTATTCAAACAGAGACATCATTTACAAAAATATTGAAAGAAAAAGGGATCGATAAATGGGAGTTAGGTAGAGAGAAATTCTATGATATGTGCTATGAATTTAGTCTTAAAAATGCTGCCAATGCAAGAGCACAAGAAAAAAATATTGGTCTTTCTGCAGATTACTCAAGAGAATATTTCACCCTAGATCCTAAATTAACAAAGATAGTGTACGAGACTTTCTACAAAATGTTTGAGGAAGGGTTGATATACAGGGATAAAAGGATTGTAAATCAGTGTCCTTACTGTAAAACAGCACTAGCAGATGTTGATACAGAGCATGAAGAAAGAAGAGGAATATTTGCATATATTGTGTATCCTTTTGTTGATAAAGAAGATCGGGAAATTGCTAAAAAAACTTTTGGTACAGAAGGTATTACTGTTGCTACATCTCGACCAGAGACAATGCTAGGTGATACTGCCGTTGCAGTACATCCAAAGGATAAAAGGTATTCTCAATTCATTGGAAAGAAAGTTTTACTCCCTATTGCAAACAGAGAAATCCCAATTATTGCAGATGAAGATATAGATATGGAATTAGGTACTGGAGCTGTAAAGGTTACTCCTGCACACTCCCCTATTGATTTTGAGATAGGGAAAAAACATAGTTTAGAGGTAAGGAATGTAATAAATGGAGAAGCAAAGATGGAGGGAGATATACCAGAGAGATTCATAGGTATGGATACCTTGGAGTGTTCTAAGGCACTTTGTAGCGAATTAGATGAATTAGGACTACTCACTGATATACAAAATATTAAACATGATGTAGCAGTATGTGAAAGATGCAGGACACCAATAGAGCCAATCATCTCTAATCAATGGTATGTTGATGTAAAACCTCTTGCAAAGAAAGCTTTAGAAGCTTTAAAAAGTAAAGAGACATACGTTATTCCAAAGGGTCAACAGAGAGCATTAGAATATTTTTTTGAGAATATTCAACCATGGTGTGTATCAAGACAGCTATGGTGGGGACAAAGAATACCCGTATGGTATAACGGGGGAAAGAATCTCTATGATTGGTTAAGAGAAAATGAGGGTAAAACGGTTAAAGAGTATGAGAAAGAAAGTGGTAAGAAAGTAAATGGAACAGGAGAAATATATTTAGGAGAGGAAGCTCCTGATAGCTCAGGTATATGGGAAGCTGAAACAGATATGTTTGATACATGGTTTAGTTCTAGTCAATTACCTTACTCTACCCTAGGTGGTATAGAGGGCGAGGGTTACAAACAGTACTATCCAACCCAAATGATGATTCATGCAAGAGATATTCTTTACTGGTGGTCAGCAAGAATGATGATGATGGGTATATACAGAACAGGTAAGTCTCCATTTGGTGTAGTATTTTTACATGGCATAATACTTGCTACAGATGGTAGTAAAATGTCTAAATCAAAAGGTAATGGTGTAGAGCCAAGTGAGATGATTGGTAAGTATGGTGCAGACTCATTAAGACTTTGGTATTTTAGTGATGCCCTTCCTGGTTCAAATGCTCCAATTAGAGAAGAAAAGATTAAGGGGAACAGGAATTTTGTTAACAAAATATGGAATGCCTCTAGATTCATATTAATGAATATTGATGAATCAGAGATAGAGGAAATATCTAAAGAGAATATAGATACAAAGAGTAAAAGAGTAAAAGAGACAGAACAATATATTAAAAAGATTTCTAAATATCTTGAAAAGTACCAATTTAACTTAGGAGCAGAAGAAATTAGAGAATTCTTCTGGCATCAACTTTGTGATATATGGATAGAGGAAATTAAAACAGAAATACAAGATAAAGAGATAGGGTCAAAGGAGAGAATCTCTAAGTTAGCAGAGCTTTTGTATATTCTAAAACTTAATTTAAAGATAATGCACCCTTTCATACCTTTCATTACCGAATCTGTATGGCAAGAGTTAGTAGAATTAAAACTAGCTAATGGTGTATTAATGGGAGAGCAAATATCTTAAGGTAAAGAAATGGAGAGAGTCCGCGATGATAACATCGTTGTTTTATGGACTCTCTCCATTTAGAATGGATCACCTCCTTTTAATGTCTACCCCCAAGGTCGGGTTTAGCACATGGCTTTTGATCTCCTCTCTCCTCTCTCTTAGAGGCAATTCGGGAAATCTTTCCCCCCTTTTCCCTTTTTTGGGGATTCTTCTTTGATGCTTTGGACATGATTCACCTCCTATCCCTATATATCAGAAATCACTGAATATTTAAAGTATTTGTTCTAATATTTTCAATTAGGATATATAATTGGGGGATAATGAATAAAGAAAAACTATATATTACAACTACACTCCCCTACGTTAATGCTGAACCTCATATAGGGCATGCCTTAGAATTTGTTCAAGCAGACGCCATTTCTAGATACTTTAAAACTAGGTTAGGAAAAGAAAATGTCTTTCTTAATGTAGGAACAGATGAGCATGGTTTAAAGATATATAGAAAGGCTAAAGAGGAAGGTTTGGAGATTAATAATTTTGTAGATAAGTATGCACAAAGATTCAAAGATTTTTGCAAACTATTCTATGTTGAATATGACAATTTCTATAGAACATCTGATGAGAAACATCATAAAGCGGCACAAGAATTCTGGAAAAGGTGTAATGAGAAGGGAGATATCTACAAACAGAAATACTCAGGGAAATACTGTGTAGGATGTGAAAGATTTATTACAGAGAAAGAATTGATTGATGGTAAATGTCCTGACCATGGTACACAACCTGAAGAGAGAGAAGAAGAAAACTATTTTTTTAAACTTACTAATTACAAAGAGCATTTATTAAAATGGTTAGATGAGAATCCTCAAGTACTTAAACCTAAACAGAAGGTTGAAGAACTGAAAAAGATTATTCAAGAGATAGAGGATATTAGCATATCTAGATTAAAAGAAAATCTTCCTTGGGGTATAGAGGTACCAGACGATTTTGAACAGGTTTTCTATGTATGGTTTGATGCATTAACTAACTATGTTAATGTAATTGGGTTTGGAACTGATGAAAAGAAATTAAATGAATGGTGGCCTGGTATTCAATTATTTGGTCCTGATAATTTAAGATTTCAAGGTGCTATATGGCAAGGTATGTTAGCTTCTGTTGGATTAGAGCAAAGTCTAAGACTACTAGAACATGGTATGGTACTAGGTCCTGATGGTACTAAAATGTCTAAAACGAAAGGAAACATTATCTCTCCCTTTGATCAAGAGAGTAAATTTGGTGCAGAGATAGTGAGATATTATTTACTTGTTGGTATATCAACTTTTTCTGATTCTATATACAAAGAGGAAGATTTAGTTAATATGTATAACTCCAGATTAGCAAACAATTTCGGAAATCTTCTTAACAGGGTTATACACTTAGCAATTAGTAATGATGTAGAAATAAATCAGGAAGAGAGGGTTGAAGAGGAATTTAAAGGTATTGTAGATAAATTTAAATCTAAGGTTGAAGATTTATATGGCGAGTATGAAATAGCTTTAGCAGGAGATACCATAGATGAATTAGCTGATTGGGGAAATAAATATATAACAGAGAAAGAGCCATGGAATAAAGAGGTAAATAAAGATTCTAAAGAAAAGATACTTAACAATCTTAGCTACCTATTAAAAGTAGTAATAGAGCTGTATTCTCCTATTATTCCGGTTAGTTGTGAGAAAGCTAAAATAGCCCTAGAGCAAAAAGAGAAGATTATTCTTTTCAAGAAGATATAGTTCATATATAATGTAACTAGTAATCAAACTTACTGCCCAATGATACAAGGTAAAAAAGAGGACAAATCAATAAATTTCTTACAACCAGTCGGTTCTTCTGAGAGTGTAGTATTTACTTCTTTTAATTGGGTAACCTCTATTGGAAAGAATCTTTTGATGGTAGTACAGATAGTTGTACTGGTTGTTTTTGCGTTAAGACTTGTAATGGATGGTAAAAATAATGATTTAACAGCTAAGATTAATACTCAAGTTGGAATTTTGGAAAATGATACGTGGAAGAAGAATGCTATCAAATATGAGAATTTACAGAATTTAACAGAAGATATTAAAGTTGTTCAAGAAGGGCAAGAACTAAACTCAAATCTAATTTCTGAAATACTAAGTACTATTCCTCTTACTTTAAATATTGAAAGTGTATCTTTTAATAATAAAAGGGTGGGAATTGCCCTTAGAACAACTGATTTTAAAGCCCTCAAAAATTATGAGGATTCCTTGAGAAATAATAATTATTACTCTGATGTTAAGTTTAATATAACTAAGACAGGAGATGAATTGGAAGTATCGATAGCTTTTATTATAAATGAGGAGGTTGAATAAAATGGGAACATTAGGAGCAAGTAAAAAAATAGACTATGTAAAAATTGTAAAAGATGGCCCTTCAAAGAAAGCAGAAATGATTTCTACTGGTTTGACATTTATTGTAGCCACTCTCCTTATTGTCTTTGCAATTGTTCCAACAATACAAACTGTTACAGATATTAACAAGGAAATAAAGGAAAAAGAGAGAGTATCAAAGGCACTGGAGGATAAATTAACAGCTCTTAAAAGTTTAGATAATCAGTATAGTCAATTTAAGAGTACTTTTGATGACTTTACATTAATATATCCAACATCAAAGAACTTTAGCCTATTGCTTGCTAATATGGATGCATTGGTAACTAAGAATGCATTTCTTCTTAAATCAATTAGTTTTTCAGATTATAGTGGGAAAGATTCTCCTCTAACAACTCAAGTACTTGAACCTTACTCTGTTAGAATGGTTGTAAGCGGAGACAGAGCTTACCTACTTAACCTGTTGAGGAGCTTAGAAGATATGCCTATGTACCCAGTTGTAGAAAGTCTTGCATTTACGACTAAAACAGATAAAGAGGGGTATGTTACTTACTCTATATTGCTAAGAGTGTACCATGTAGATAATATGAATTTTTACGAATAGAAATGATAGATATATTTCGAAGATATTTTGTTGTTATACTACTTTCAGTCATTATTCTGATTATTTGGGGTGGTATACTTCTTCTTTCTGATAAAAGACATTCAACAATAAATGCAAATGCTGAAATGTATACAAAGCCATTAAATCCGACATTTGATGAAGATATATTAAATGCTGTATCTAAGAGAACAACAGATAGTTTCCCAATACTTCCGGAATCTTTTTTTGAATTAACTACAGACTAAGTATCAATATAATCATCAAGTTTCTTTTCTGAGGATTTTTCTTTTAATTTCTTTAGAGCTTTCGCTTCTATTTGTCTTATTCTTTCTCTAGTAACTCCAAATTCTCTACCAACTTCCTCTAAAGTCCTTGTAACTCCATCTGTAAGACCAAATCTAAGAGCAAGAACTCGTCTTTCTCTATCCTGCAAAGAATCTAATATATCCTTAAGCTGATTTTTTAAATACTCTGAGGTAGCAAAATCTTCAGGGCTTTGAGACCATTCATCAGGTAAGATATCTTGTAGTTTACTATCTTTTTCATCTCCAATAGGGGTAGCTAATGAAGAAGGGTTCTGTTTAATCTTTCTTATTTCAGCAATCTTTTCTAGCTCAATATCCATCTCTTTTGCAATCTCTTCATCAGTAGGCTGTCTCCCCAATCTTGTTGTAAGTGTACTATTAACCTTATTAAACTTATTAATAGTTTCTATCATATGTACAGGAACACGAATTGTTCTAGCTTGATCAGCGATAGCCCTTGTTATTGCCTGTCTAATCCACCAAGTAGCATATGTAGAAAACTTAAAACCTTTGTGATAGTCAAACTTCTCTACTGCTCTCATTAATCCAATATTGCCTTCTTGTATTAAATCTAGAAGTTCTAATCCACTCTTACTATATTTTTTTGCAATACTAACAACCAATCTTAGATTTGCAGTTATTAATAGTTGTCCTGCCTCTTTATCACCATTCTCTATTCTTTTTGCAAGAATAACTTCCTCCTCTGCAGTAAGTAGAGGAATTTTTCCAATTTCATAGAGATATGATCTAATAGCATCTGTTGATATACTAGATTGAATTGTTTTAAGTATCCTTATCTTTTTTTCTAGGGTTAACTGTTCAGCATCTTTTACAAGATCTTCTTCTGGTTCTAATACCTCAATCTCATTTTCCTGTAATTCTTTAAAAATATCATCTAAAAGAACAATATCTTCTTCCACAGTAGGAAATACATCTAAGATATCCTCTTGAGAGAGAAATCCTTGTTCTTTACCTTTTTTGACCAAGTCTTTTATGTGTTTTGATTTATTTGATGAGCTACCCATTTAGATTATGATATAATTTAATATATGGAAAAGTCTTTTAAGAAAAACAATTTAAATGAAAAGAAACAGTTCTTTATTGAAACCATTGCTAAGTTTTGCGATAAATGTGGACTTCCCTATTCTGAGAGTGATTTAGAAATAATTCAAGACACAAATATATCGAGTATTATACACTTCTCTTGTTCAAATTGTAAATCTAATCATATAGCTACATATATAAAGCCAATAGGCATTAGTAATCGTATGCCAATTAATACAGACTTAGGTATAGAGGAGATAGGGAAATTTGCAAGTAGAAAGGAAACATCCGTAGAAGAAATCTTAGAGATATATCTATATCTAAAGAGTAGAGAGAAAGTATTAATATAGAATTACCTTTGCCAAGAGAGAAAGAAATGTTTATCGGAGGATAGTTCAAATCTCCCACTTATACTGCTTTCTATTGGTGTTAATGATTCACTACTTTCTATATTCCATTCAGGAGGATAATTAATAGATATATTATATGCATCCTTTTTACTTCCAGGTTGTTTGTATATATCTATATCC
>Ga0209416_1000923_pt1 | contig 24414 bp, 24 predicted proteins | sample RifGroF1_FD_184001 | JGI IMG/M metagenome (GOLD analysis project Ga0209416, IMG submission 184001) | Groundwater microbial communities from Rifle, Colorado, USA - Groundwater F1 (SPAdes) (version 2) | ecosystem: Environmental > Aquatic > Deep subsurface > Groundwater | place: Rifle, Colorado...
ACCCAAAATATCTGCCACTTCAGTAGACGTATAAAGTTTATCTTCAAGATTTATCATATTTAAATGTAAACACTTGTTGTATAACGTGTCAACAGATGAATGTTGTTGCAATAGTGATTCCTATTTGTACAAAAGCGAGGGATTATTACTTCAATGAAGAGAAAAATACACGCAAAGGGAACAAAGGAAATGCCCTGACAATCCGAGAAAAACGCCACGGTTGAGTACATAAACGAAACAACCATTCCAGGTTGCTGCTAGTAATTTTGTCGCTTGGTTTCTTACTAACACCTGACAAATAGTCGAAAGTTCCTCCCACTCCAACCCCAACTCGGCATGGAATTTTACTAATATTTCTACGAATCCACGCTTCCTGCTTTTTTTGCCCGTACGCTACCAAAACATAATCCAAAACTTCAACGCCTGTCCTAGTCATGCAATCTTTAATGTACTTAAGGGTGCGTTCGTCATCTATTTCTTTGTATGAAAACCCGGATGACGCTCCGATAATATTTACGCTTGGGTAATCTTTTCGTATTTTTTCAGCGGTACTGTTTGCCATATCTTCTGAACCCGAAGTAAGCATCTCACCTCTCCAATCCCTCACCATGCCTCCTAATAAAAACACTGAGTAAGCTTTGGAGGCAGAGCTTTTGAATATTTCTTCGCTCAAACGTACGCCTGTAACCTTGGGAGCAAACTTCATAGTTTTACGAAAGGAGCCTAATGCAGTTACCAGTCCTAATGAAAGTCCTACAAAAAAACGGGCTACACCGTTACTCTTAATCTCCGACATCTTCTTCAGATAGTAATCTGCCATCACAACTCCCGAACCATCCGGTAATGATAGGTCAGCATTATTTATCATTTCTCTAAACTCCGGATCGTTCTGAGCCGACATAATAAATTCGGGGTTCGTTGTACAGATGTAGTGAGATCCACTTTGTAATAACTCACTTTCAATCTTTTCCATAACAGCTTCAATATCACAATCCATGTCCACGTTCACTCCTAAGATGTTTATGCGTCTTCCACGGGCCATATAAAAGCAATTATACATCGGGGGCGCTTAAGCCCGAAAATTCCTGTGCAAAAACTCTTTTGCGCCTGTAACCTGCCCTTCCGGAAACGTTAAAACTTTATCGCTTATTTCTGGTAAAATGGGCAGTATGAGTGCCGAAAAGAAGAAAAAGATTAGCATTTTAGAAAAAATATTAACTATTGCGGTAATAATGGGCATAACCTCCGCCCTGTACCTTTACACGTCCGGCTACAGGTTGGACAAAGGCAAGGGAAACACCATAGATCTGGCAAAAACAGGAATGGTAAGTGCCAAGTCTATTCCCGACGGAGCCAGCGTATACCTTGACGGAAAACTTATGACAGCTACAAACGACACTTTGTCCGGCATCGCTCCTGGTAAACATAAGATAAAAATTGAGAAAAAAGGTTTCGTGCCATGGAATAAAGAAATAGAGATCTACGAAGAGCTGGTAACAGATATAACAGCGGTGCTGGTGTCCCAAAGCCCCACGCTAGCGCCCCTAACTAACACAGGAGCAAAATACCCAAGTATCTCCCCCTCTCAAAACAAAATAGCCTACTTCTCAGAGGACGGGGAAAAACCCGGGGTTTGGGTCACTTCATTAAACGGAGCCGGAATAGGACTTTTCAGAAACACCTCCGTAATGGCTGTGCAGGACACTAAGTTCGTAAAATACTCGCAGGGTAAGAGCATAGAATGGGCACCCGATGAAACCCAACTACTTCTGCAGGCATCAAATGACACCTACTACCTGGTAGACCTGGCGTCCAACACCGCTTCGACTGCTTCTACCCCAGACAAAATAAGACAGGATTGGCAGGAACTATTACTGGAAAAACGAAAAGTTTTGGTTGAAAAACTTGAAGTGCCTGAAAATATAAAACAGCTTGCCCTCTCTACAAGAGCTGTTTGGGCTCCCGATGACAAGAAATTCCTTTACACGGTCCAAGCCGGAGACACATTAGAATACAGAACTTACAACTTCGAAAGACCTATACCAATAGGCGAAAAAATAGAAAACACAGCCTTCGTTACGAAGTTAGCCGACGCCCAGCCTAAAGTATCCTGGTACTCAGACAGTTTCCACCTGATACTCGTTGAAGGTAACATCGAGCAGGATAAAAGAGGAATAATCTCCCTGGTAAGAATCGACGGTACAAACAAGGTTGAAATATACAACAACACACTCATGTTCAACTCGGTTTTTGCGGTTCCTTCCGGAGATAAAATAATAATCCTAACGTCGTTCAAATCAGGCGAACAGACAGATCTCTACACGGTGGGAATAAGATAATCCTGGCGCAATCCGAAGCTATTTATAAACAACATCTTTCAACACGGCCGTCACCACATATCTATTAATTGTCGTTCCCGGAGGATCGCACGTTTGTAGCGTAAGAACCGATTCAATAACCGGACGGAGCAACGGCTGGGTGTTCCAACCTTTGGCCACCTCCTTGTTCATGACTTCATAGATGTAGTCATCGCCCTCATAAAATACGTGGACTTTATCGCCATAATTTAGCTTTCTTAAAAGGTTAAACACCGACGCGTAGCCGCCAAGATCAAAAAAATTCAAGGAAGCGTGGGCAAAAAGATACACGTTGCCAGGTTCTTTGGAAGGGTATTGGGACGCCGAAGCGTGCGCTATACCGTGTTTTAAAGCCTCTCTATAAGCTTTTTCGTCTATGACTGATACATCAGCGATTATGGGTGCATTCACCCCTATCCTTTCGATAACGATGGAAAAATCGGTGTCTACCGGCGTAATGCTTATAGGGTCGGAAGACAGAAACCTCGCAAAAACACTGTCCTTCTCCCCTCCCTCAGCATTTATTTTGTACTCCTGATTGCGCATTTCCTTTACATAGAACCATATTTCGTCCTTTATTAGCGGACCGAATGAAACAATTAAAAATAGGGCGCCAAGAGCGATTAGCACGTTTGAAAGCTTGATAAATTTGTGATGTTGCGGGGTTAACATATCGTTCCTATCATTGTACAATAACGCAATGAAAGTATTAAAAATAGGAGCAGTTTGGTGCTCAGGTTGTCTTGTTATGAAACCTATTTGGAAAAAGATTGAAGGACAAAATCCCTGGCTGAAAACAGAATATTTTGAATACGATGACAGTCCTGAGATTGTTAAAAACTACGGCCTGGAAGCCGGACTTTTGCCTACCTTCATATTTCTGGACTCCGGGGACAAGGAGTTGGCACGGGTTAGTGGCGAAATAGAAGAAAAAGACCTGTTGAAAATTATCGAACAGAATAAGGACAAGTAATCTATGCGTAGGAGCATCATTTTATTTCTCTTCGTAATTTCAATGTTAGTTTCACCTGTAATGGCTGAGAGCCCGGCGCTCGAACTGGATATTTATCTATTCCAAAGTAATAGCTGCTCTCACTGCACTGAGGAAAAAGCGTTTTTAAAGGAAATCGCAACCAAATATCCCGGGCTGGTGATAAATTCTTACGAAGTATCTGGTAACCCTCAAAATCTGCAACTTATGATAAAGGTGGGAGAAAAGCTCGGCGTCGAAGCAGGAGGTGTGCCTTTTTTGATCATAGGAAACGAGAGCATTATCGGCTTTAACAGTGAAGAAACCACCGGAGTTCAAATTGAAAAGAAAATTGAAGAGGGTCTGCAAAATTCTCCGGAAGATATAGTAAAACAAGTGATTGCCGAAAACCCGGAGTTGAATACGGTAAAAACTTATCTTACTCCCGACGACACCGCAAAAGAAAAACCCGTCGAGAAAAAAAGTCCGTTTAAGTTTGATTTGCAGGCGCTGCCTCTTCCTCTGTTCACCTTCGTCATAGCTCTTATGGACGGGTTCAACCCCTGCGCTATGTGGGCACTGTTGTTTCTTATTAGTTTGTTACTAGGCATGAAAGACAGGAAAAAGATGTGGCTTCTTGGAGGTACTTTTATTGTCACATCGGGTCTTGTTTACTTCCTATTCTTATCTGCCTGGCTCAATTTTTTTATGGTCATGGGATACGCCCTGGTTGTCAGATACATTGTGGGGATTTTTGCTTTCGGCCTCGGCGTCTATTACTTATATGATTTTTACAAGAACAGGGGCGGTTGCGTTGTTTCGGAAAACGAGAAGAGACGCGGATTTATTGAACGCCTTAAAGAAATCGTATTAAACAAACATCTCTCTATTGCGCTGCTGGGAATGGTAGTACTTGCGGCGTCGGTTAATTTAATAGAGTTGCTGTGCTCTGCCGGACTCCCTGCTGTTTACACCAAGGTCCTAAGTATGAACAATCTTCCGGTATGGCAATATTACCTGTATCTGGTGTTCTACATTTTGATATTCATGCTCGACGACATCATTGTATTTGTAGGCGCCATGATAACGCTTCAGGCCTTCGGAATAAAAAATAAGTATGCGAAGTACTCTCATTTGGTAGGGGGCATTATTGTTTTACTTATCGGACTCGCATTAATTTTCAAACCCGAGCTTTTATCGTTTAAATAACTTACTGTTTCGGAAAAATTTACTGAAAATTATAAAAAGGTATTGACGTATAAAATAATTTTGATATAATGTCTGAGCATGTTGGGGCAACCTAACATGCACTAAAAGAGGCCAGGGATTTATCCCGGGTCTCTTTTTTTACGTCTATTCTAGAAAATCAAACTTCCTGGTCGGGGTGGGCGGACTCGAACCGCCGGCCTCACGGTCCCGAACCGTGCACTCTAGCCAACTGAGCTACACCCCGAAGAGCGAACTCTTACTCTAAACACTTTTCTGGTGCCCCCGGCGGGAATTGGTCACGCGTTCTCGCCTGCTGGCAATCCGCTCGACCCCGGCTCGGCACCGTCGTGCCTGCGCCATTCAATTCCACTCGATTGGGCAGAAACCCGACCGCCACCTGCGGTGACGTTCGTGTTTCTGGTGCCCCCGGCGGGAATTGAACCTGCATCTTATTCTTAGGAGGAACACGTTCTATCCGTTGAACTACGGGAGCAAAGCAATAAGATTTTAACACACAAACCCCCTACTTCGTGACAACAAACATCTCGGGCGGCAACCCAAACTTCTCAATCAATTCTTTATTATGGACGCCGTTTCTTACTAAGATAAGCGCAAAATCGTCTACATAAACCGGTACCCACTCCTGATCGGCGAGTCTTGTAATAAGGAAGGGCTGCGCCCAGGGTGTGAAATCCCTTCTGTAAAAGAAGATAACGTTGAAATTGTATTGGGCCACAACTTCTTTCCACTTTTCCTCGTTTTCCTGCATAGGAACGTAGGTTTCTGTGAAAAAATCCTCCGGGTAGGCTTCCGGGCGGTTGTCGACAAACACTTTTTCCTGCGGGTATAAACCATAGACCAGATAACTTCCGATATCATAGTTGTTGAAAACAGGCCCTCTCAACCCACTGCTGTTAAAAAACTCCAATGAGCTCATTGAGTCCTTTCCCAGGCCAAAGCCGAAGCCGGGCTGAAAAGGAGAAAAAAAGCTGCCGGGAATTAGGCTCAAACCTATTACAACAATCAAGGCTCCGTAAATAAAAACTTTCTTTTTAATTTCGCCCAAAACAAGCGCCATCACAGGAATTGCAGCTATAACAAAAAGCGGAATTGCCCTAAGATACTTTGCTCCAAGGACCAAAAACATAAGAGAAATAATTATTCCGGGTAATTCGTCATTCGCTTTCTTTTTATAAAGCAGGTACGTTATACAACCGAGTAGAAATAATCCTGCAACCTCGAAGAAGAAATATTCGAACTTCGGATATCTTATTTGCATGAAAAATACCGATTGATTTTCGGATATCATATACCCGTAGTTCCTGAATATATTAAATGGAGTCAACAGTCCCTCTAAACCAAAAGGATTAATTAGACTTGCTAAGACAACCGAAACCAATAGCACAAGCATTTTCCATACCCGCGTGCTAACTTTTTTGACGAAAATAAAATGAAAAACATACACAGCCGTGATGATAATTCCAAACACAAAAAAGATGTGGGTGTTTACCCAAAGTACCTGGAGGAGAAAGAGGAGTGGAAATAATAACTTTAGCTTAAACCGTCTAACCCTATACGATTCAAAAATGTAAATGTACCCTGCAAGCAAAAGGTAGCTAAAGTTCTCTGGACGCACCTCTGTGCGCGATGCAAAGAGAGGGGCAAGAAGAAGTAATATCAGGGCAAAGACACCAAAGGAACACCGTTTTCTAACCGTCAAGTAAGCAAAAAGTGCTGTTAAAGAGGCAAGGACTGCGTTAAGAATTGTGAGACCTTCGAACCCGGATATTTTGTGAACCAGATAGAACACTACTCCAGCTCCCCAGTGGTGAGTTACTACCGGAAATTCCGGGTTTGTAAACGAATAAAGGTTTGTTCTGAGAACACTGCCCTGCTCCACAGATAGCTTACCGTTAACCAGGTGCCTACCCAAATCGACGATCGGCAAATTTATCCGAACAAGAAAGAAAGAGCCAAAGTAAATAAGAAGTAGAATTTTGGGCAAAATTTTGGTGAAAATCCGGCCGGCTGTACCGGAGAAGCTCTTCATTTTCTCGAAAACCGGATAAACTCGCATACCTGTGTGCACTTGAATTCGCATTTATCCGCTATGCTCTCTTCTTTGTAGTGCCTACAGGGACTGGCACAAAAGCTATATAAACCGTTTATTTCCGTGCACTTTATCAGGTTTATATTCTCGCACTCGTAATATTTCTTTAACCAGTTTCCACCGGCATCTTTACACGCATCGGTTTTGTCCCCAACCGCGCCACCAAGTATGTAGAGTGCCACACCCAAACCCAAGAGGGCCAAGAACAGTCTAGCCTCTTTGCTGGTTTTGAGGAAAACCCACAGTTTCATATCTAAATTATATACAGGAAGATAGGAAGGGTATAGATGGGGAGTATTGCCTGCAACATTAAAAGAAAATGGCGGTGTCTAACTACCTTTAGTTTGACCAACTATAGGTTATATGATAGAGTTCGCGTTGGTCAAATTAACCAGCCAATATACTCAAAAATGCGTTCCCTAGGAGGAGAAATGAACTGGAAAACCGTAGTATTTTACCTGATTTCAGCAGTCGTTCTTGTCGTTGCGGCGGAGTTATTCAGTGCTTTCGGTGTGGAAACAAAGCTTTTCCCCGGAATACTGTTAACAGCAAGCGGCCTCGTCTTTGCAACGGCTTTGATCCAGATATTCGATTCGCTAAAGCGAAGAGGCGGCACACACGCTGTATTCGGATCAATATTAGCCATTCTATTCTTGCTAATCTGGGCGGGCCTATTTACGTACGCAAAGTGGAATCAGGAAGCGGTTAAAAACCCTTTTAATATTGGAGTAATTTTAATGTATTTAGCACTCCTCGTTATGCTAGGGTTTGAAATCAGAACATTAGTAAAAACACTTAGAAAGAGATAACGTTTGTTAAAAAGCAGTCATTTTTTCCCAAAAGGAAAGTGGCTGCTTATTTTTTTAAAATTTTCTGTGGCGTCGTCCTTTCTTCAGCCAGCTAAAAAAGGGCGTGGAGTTTAGAGGGGCTGTCTAAACCACACGCCTGAAAATTGAGTACTACCCGTAGGATTTACAATTAGCACAAGAGTTTTTGTGCAAATTGATTAACCTCTTAACAGTACCCGTTCCGAATCCAATCTTCTGAGCTTCACTCAAAGATCTCTGTAAGGCCTGCATTGTCTCACAACGAACTTTCTTCTTCCTGGACTCCATTTGCTCTAACAGGGTAGTAGAAACAGCACGTCCGTCTTCACCCCTTTTATCAAAATTAGGTGACCAGAAGAAACTTATGCCCCTGCGCAAACCCATCGCTAACATTTTTCTCTCCTTTCTGCGTTAGAAAAATTTAAAACCTCTTTATCTTGGAGGTTTCCTGAGTTTTATAAATTAATGTGTTTGAAAAGTTACTTCACAAAACCCAAAAAACCTCTATAAAAAGAGGCTCCAAAAAAACCGGCAAAGAATTTTTTTGAACTTTGGGTCAACATTGGGAATATTGTAGCATAAATATTTTCTGGCGGAGGGAGTTTTACTCCGCAAAGCAACTCTGCTCGCGACGCTCGCATAATTGAGAGAATCGAACCCGCTTCGCGATACGACCCAACGCCCCTCAAGTAATTTCCGCCGAACCCTTCGGGTTCGCCGTAAATTCCTGGCGGAGGGAGTGGGAGTCGAACCCACGATGCCCTTACGGGCATAGCAGTTTTCAAGACTGCCGCACTAGGCCACTATGCGATCCCTCCACACGTGTGCTACAGCCGCAATTATATATCAATACTTGGATGTTCGGAAACGAAATACCGCTGTATCAAACCGACCCGCAATCAGTAATTATAAAGATCTTCGTGCACTCTTCTGTAGTCAATCAGCTCTTCAGGCTTGAACCAAAGCTCTATTTCCTGAGTGGCCTCGTCGACCGATCCTGAAGCGTGAATAACATTGTATGTGGTTCTCTTTCTTATCATTCCGGAGAATGCTGAATCCAGTCCGTAGTCCCCTCTAATCGTCCCGGGAGGCGCTGTGTCGGGGAACGTAGAACCAACCATATTCCTGACCTTGGCGACCGAATTAGGACCTTCAAACACTATTGCAAACACCGGACCTGAAGCTAAAAAATCCGCATTTCTCTCGTCGACCATCTCACCGATTCTTTTAACATCTTCTGTGCCGAACACATCTTTTACCGCTAATCCGAATTTTTCACAATCGGCCACATTTCTTTTTCCGACCATTTCTTTCCATTCATCATTGTGGTTGTAGTGTTTTGAACCGAAAAGCTTGTCGACACGTAAGAGCTTGGCTCCTACAATCTTCAATCCTGTCTGCTCCAAACGGTCAATTATTTCGCCTGTAATTCCGCGCGCAACTGCATCGGGTTTAAGTAGTACTAGGGTTTTTTCTTTCATAAATTACTTTATAACACCGGGGATTTGTTTAGTCTAGAACAATATCCGAAACCTCGTAACTGCCGTCCTGATAGATAGACAGGATACTAAATCTCGAGGATTGAAGGGCTTTTTGGGGGTAATCGTTAAGACTTGAAGTTATGGCTCCCACGACATAGTGCATTAAACTTGATCTTTTCGAATCTACCAAAGAAGAAGATATGTGGTGGTCCCCGGCTATTAATGCTTTCACATCCGGGGAATCTCTAACCAAAGAGAGAAGCATTTCCCCCTGGCTACGGACTGCCTCCTGCTTTTCAAATAAAGACGCGTCGGTCACTTCGCCATTTGAGCTGCCCATATAAATCTTATTGAAATAGGGCGTCAATCCTTCGGTGTATAGGGGCTGAGATAGCAAGAAAAAGTCAGCCTCAGGCAGTTCTTTCTCAATCCAGGATATAGCTGAAGGACTTATTACCGTGTAGTTGGCAGCATTGTTAAAGTAAACAAAGTTATAACCCGCGATGTCAGTTTCCCCATATTCCCCTCCAAACACAGACGTAAAGTTACCTGTATCCAGTGAATCCGCTAAATCATGGTCGCCGGGTAACACAAAATATTCAACACCCGACCCTTCCAAAATATCCTTAACCTTGGTGAGAGAAGACACGTCGCCGAAGCCTGTTACATCTCCCAGGATGAAAACGTCTTCTATCCCGCGCTCTTTTATCTTTTCCAGAGCAACATTCAAATTGGTCCCATCATCATGTATATCGGACATTATGGCAATCTCAGCTACGGCGTCCTTACCGGCATAAACGTTCTTGTCCGCCTCATCTTCAGGTCTGCTAGAAGATACACCGGAGCCTAAGTTCGTCTGGGAAATGCGCTCGGCAAACTTACCGGCAACTTCACCAATCTGACCTTCATCCACATTAACGTGAATTTTGGCCAGTAAAGAAGAGGAAATTTGTCCGAAACGCGCGGAGTCTACGGCATACAGCTCTTTTGCTCCTAAAGTGACGCCCAAGACTAGCGCAGTCAATACCACAACAGAAAGAACGGATCTTATGAACCGGAGAAATGGGTTTGTGGAGGAGCTTTTACTTTTTGTCTTACGCCCTAACATTGATAGTAGTATAAGGCTTTTACATCTTTTCCACTACTTCAATACCCAAAAGACTTAGAGCTTGCTTCAATACAACCATCGTTGCGTGGGACAAAAAGAGACGGAATTTCTTGGCACTTTCGGGAGAGGCGTCCAAAATCGGAAGTTCCCCGTAGAAAGAATTGAACTTCTGCGCTACCTCGAATGCATAGTTTGCAATATGGTTAGGAGAATACTCACCGGCGGACTTCGCTACGAACTCGGGAAAATGTACCAAAACCGATGCCAACGCCCTTTCTTTTATGTGCATTGAAAATTCCTTAGGGATAGCATCGTATTTGAACTTCCCGCCCTCTATCTCAAAACCCGCCTTTTCAAGCACTGAGCCTGCTCTTGCGTACGTGTACAACAGGTAAGGACCGGTGTTTCCTTCAAATTTGGTTACCTGTTCGTAGTTAAATACAACGTCCTGTTTAGGATCGACCTTGAGCATCCCGTATTTAAAGGCCGCCAGCGCTACACGTTCTGCCGTTTCCCGCACTATTTTTGGTGTTTTTATGCTGTTGCGGATTTCTTCTTCTTCAAGGGACACCAAGTCTTCCAGCACGTCATCGGCGTTAACCACTAAACCCGTGCGTGAAGACATTTTCCCCTGAGGGAGAGAAACCATACCATACGCAATGTGAACTAATCTTTCCGACCAATCAAAACCCAAAAGTTCAATTATTTTAAAGAGCTGTTTGAAATAGTCGGCTTGTCTTACATCAACCACGTACAATCTTTTATCGAATTTATATTTGTCGTAACTTTCTTTTGCGAGCTGAAGTTCTTTGGTGGAGTAGACCGACGTCCCGTCGCTTCTTAATAAAACCTTGTCGGGGAGTCCGTATTTTTCGAGTTTCGCAATAATAGCTCCGGTCCCGTCTTTAACAGCCAGTCCTTTTTCCAGAGCCAACAATGCAATTTCTTTTCCGACGTCTATCTTTTCGCTCTCGTATTCCCAAACGTCGAACTCTACCTTCTGGTCTGAATAGGTCTTTTTCCAGCCCTCGTATACCCAGGAATTCATCTTTTCCCAAACTGCCCTTACCTCTTTATCTCCCGCTTCCCAGCGTCTGAGCAGCTCCTGAGCCTCTTTCTCAATTTCGGGGTTTTTCTCGTGTTCCAGCTCATACATAGTGTAAAAGTCACCCACGTAATGGTCACTTTTCTTATCAGGCTGGGCGCCGTCACCATGTTTCATATACATCAACATGCTTTTGCAAATATGGATTCCGATGTCGCCGACGTAATTAGTTTTTATAACTTCGTATCCACAATAAGCCAAAATCCTGGAAAGGGAAAAGCCGATGAAGTTATTTCTGGCATGCCCAATGTGCTGGGGTTTGTTGGTATTAGGTTGAGAATACTCAACGATTACCTTTTTTCCCTTACCGGAATCTGCTGACCCATAGGACTTGTCTACAAGGTTTATATCGAGTGTGTTATGGAATAGAAATTTGTCGCTCAAAGTGAAATTTATAAAACCCGGCGCGTGAGGTTCGATTTTTTCGAAAATAGAATACATATTTCCCTCAAACTCTATTTTTGGATTTTCGGATGAAACTTCGTGAGCGAGTTCAGTTGCAATTTGAAATGGAATTCTGTCTAATGTTTTGGCGATTCCGAATGAAATGTTAGTGGAGTAGTCACCGAAACTTTCGTTCTCCGGAATGTCTATTTCAATTTTCAATTTGTCTAACCCATAGAGTTTATGCACAGCGACGGAAACTAACTCACCGGCAATCTTCTTGATTTCAGATTTTCTAATTTCCATAGACAAAGGCATCATATCATTCAGCGGGACTTTATAACAACATTGCCGGCTTTATCCGTGCGTATTACTCCGCACCCCAACTTTTCTAGTTCCTCAACGACCAGTGGGGAAGGGTGCCCGAAAGTATTGAATTCCCCCACCGAAATCACGCACACCCTGGGTTTAAGCTCACTTACTAGCTCCCTGCTGTAGCCGTTTATAGCCCCGTGGTGAGCCATTTTAAGCACGTCCAGCCTGCCTGTTACCATCCTTTTTAGCTTCCTGAGGTCTATTCTCTCCTGCGCCCCTGCCTCGAGATCCCCCAGAAACAACGCCTCAAAATCCTTATACTTCGCAAACAAAGCAACGGAAGCGTCGTTAAGATTTTTAGGCATTCCGTGAATATTACCGTAAGGCACGATAAGTTTTATAAACACTCCGCGGATTACAAATTGTTCGCCGTCAAAAGTTTTTTTAACTTTATTTTTCTGATTATTTTTTACACTTTGTGGCACGGCTCGTCCGTCGAGAACAACGTCGTTATATCTGAGTATGTCAAAATTACACCTTTCTAAAACCCGTTTGAACCCCACAAAATGATCTCCATGGTCGTGGCTTAAAACTACCAGCGGAAAGTTACAACTCAACCCCGTCTTTTCCAAAATATATTTGTCCACGGTGTAATCATTTCCACCGTCAATTAGCGCCACCGGATTCCCGTTCATCTCAATATAAATGCCGTCCCCCTGCCCCACATCTATAACGTGTATGGACAAACCGGATTCGGTAACCGACCTCCTGCCTACAACCAGTTGAAAAATCACTATGTACGTAACGACGAAAACTATCTGGGAAATTAAAGCGCTCTTCATTTGTCCTTATCCTTCGATCTGACAACAAAAATTGTTAGTACCAAAAATAGGAGGTAATAAATAACAAATACCGGCATCGGCATTTTCCATTCCACAGTTGCAAGTCCGAATTTTGAGAAGAAGTTCACTACACGGATGAAAAAATCACAAAAAGGAAAGAGAGTCATCCACACAGGTTTTATGGGTATAAGCAACGCCGGGATACCCAGTACTGTAGTTATAGGAACCGTCCACAAAACAAGGGCGTTAACTAACAAACTAATAAGACTTACCTGCCCGAACATACCGGAAATCAGGGGCCAGACCATTATTTGGGCTGAAAAACTCGCTGAAAAATCCCCCATCACCGACCATTTGTTTTTAACAATCTTTAGTAAAAAATTCTCGACCGGATCGGCAAAAACAATAAGTCCGAAAGTTGCCAGAAAACTCAGATACGTGCTAGCACTAAAAAAGTTTCCGGGATTTATCAGGAGGACAACAAAGTAGGATACAACCAGCAGACGAAGTGTATTCAACAAACGGCCGGAAAACTTTCCGACAAGCATAAAAGATGTCATCACCCAGGCTCTTAAGACAGGGGGTTCGAACCCCGTAAAAGCTGCATAAACAAAAGTTGTAATTACGGAAAGTAGCAGATTCTTAACTTTGTATGGACTGCCGAAAATCTTGAGTGCGTATCCGGCCACCAGGCTCATGTTAAATCCCGAAACCACAACCACGTGGATTGTCCCGGTGCGCTTTAAAGCATCTTTGAAACGGGGCGATTTTTTAAGATCATCCAGACCAATCGTCATTCCCAAAACCAACTCGCTGTGAGGACTTGGGAGAAACTTTCTTGCCCTTTCCGATAAATGTTGCTTAATAGGTTCGAAAAACTCAAACGGACCCTTTTCAGGGCTTTGCACGCAGGAAAAAATACCCCCCTGCGGTTCACAAAAATAAATCACGCGAATTACCGCGGCCAACATTAGAAATAAAAATCCCGCATTCCGTTTTAGTAATTTCATCCGGTCTGTTAGCGCAAAAATTAAAACGTAATTAAATCTTTTATTTTTTCGTAAACCGAATTTGTGATTTGGGATTTTTCTTTAAACTCCTCTACTCCTGAGTAAGGCCTGTTAGCGACGATTTTTCCTGCGTAAGTGGCACCTATGCCGGGAAGGCCGTCCAGCTCATCAAAAGTAGCCGTGTTGACATTTACTTTCCCTGTTGCTGTAGTCGTTGTACCTGCAACCTCGGAGGAGCTATTTGAACTTTCAACCACTGACGTAGGTTGTAATGACGCGAAAATCTCCTGTGAGCAACTACCCTGGGTCGCGCTGTAACCCAGGGCTTCGAAAGGTATAAATATTTTCTGCTCGTCCTTTAAAATTTGGGACAAGTTAACGTTTTTGCTGACCCAGTAGTAGTCGTAATCGGATGTAAAGTCTCCTGCAGTTTTAATCGCATCTATCATCCTGCTACCCTCTGCCAGGTCGTACACACCGGGATTGGAAACCGCTCCGGTGATTTCTACACCTATGTCTGTGGTGTCATTACAAATATTTTCTACTGCGTCGTCAGGAGCGTTGTCCGAATAAAACACCGGGTATAACTGCGACATAAAAAAACCTGCTACAAAGGCTAAAACCACTGCCGAAATGATTACTACCCTGTTAGAAAACACACCTCATCGTAAATACAGTTGTGTGAAAAATAAACGGGGTCAAATCTACCGTGGTTAGAATCCTGATTAATCGATTACCGCAAATTAAACGCAAAACGATGCTTTCAATACAATGAAAAACACTATACTTTTATGAATTAACGCATAATTAACGCACACAATTAATACACAAGACAATAATATAAAACGCGGGATGGAAAAAATTAGTCTTCCAAAGCTTTAAGAAGGATCTCTTTAAAAACGTGGCTTCTGTTTAAATCCTTTAACAGGGCTACAAATCGGGTCTCGTTTATTCTGTAATACACTTCCCTGCCTTTTTTATCGTTCTTTAAAAAACCCAAAGCTGCTAAAACCCTAAGATGGTGAGATGCCAGATTTTCCTCTACATTAAGCCTATCCGCCACCTCCGAAACATTTCTCTGACCCGTACTTAAATACTGGATAATCTTTAGGCGGTTCTTGTCTGCCAAGGCCTTCGAAACTTTTTCTAACATCATAATGCCTGGAATATACAACATGATTTAAAATAATTCAAGGTTTGTCATTCTTTACCCTATATTGGACGGCTTCCGCTAGGTGCGCGGCTGAGATTTCGGGGGCACCTTCGAGATCAGATATGGTCCGGGACACCGTTAATATCCTGTGAACTGACCGTGTAGACAGACCATATCTTGAAACCGCCATCTCCAGTAGCGCTGCGGCATCCTTACTAAGCTCACAGAATCTATTAATGCTTTCGTGGGGAATTCCGGAGTTGTAACTAATTCCCAACAATCCTAGCCTGTCCCTTTGTATAGAAACCGCCCTTTTAATTTGTTCCCCCGTGGAACATTCTGCGGAGTACTCTCCTCTTCTTTCACGGACCGCCTCTACGGGGGAGCCGGAAACGTGAGTCACAATATCAAATCTTTCAAGTAAAGACGGGTTCATCCTTGCATTGTAGGTGTTTACATCTTTTCCATTACATTTGCACTGTCTGTCTTCCGCCCCAAGCAGCCCGCACATGCAATTGTTAGCGGCGCCAATCAATAAAAAATCTGCAGGGTAAGAAACAGGGCTACCTTCGCAATTAAACTCGACCTTTTTCAGGTCAATAACTGTCTTCAGCGAATTCAACACTTTAGACGGAAAAAGGTGCATTTCATCCAGGAAAAGTATTCCCTTGTGAGCCAAAGTCGCTTCTCCGGGCATTCTGGGACTTCCTAATAAATCACCCTCTTTGGCAGAAATGTGAGGTCTTCGAAAAGGCGTTGTTACAATGTTTTCCGTCGGTATTCCGCACAAAATACACGCTTTAATTATTTCTACCGCATCTTTTTGAGTACCCCCGGGGAACAACGCAGCGCTCTTCTCTGCTAACAAAGACTTACCGGTTCCCGAAGGTCCTAGCATTAAAATATTGTGGTGTCCTGAGATACTTATCGTCAGTGCCCTTTTTGCCTGAGCATTTCCCAACACATTACAAAAACACTTACGCTCTTCCGGCTCCGTCCGGGCGTACCCACTTGCCAAATTCTGACGTCCGTCCGGCAGCACACCTACTCCTTTTATTAGAAGATTCGACGCCTGGGATAAAGAGCATAATTTGTATACATTAAGACCGTTCTTGTGTTCATTAAAATAAAGGGAACCATCGGATATAAATAACCGCCCTATTCTTCCCGATGCCCAACCGGCATCCATAAATATAGTTTTGGTTGAAGGGACAAGAAAACCTGCCGAATTTAAACTACCGTAGAACAGGTCCGATGTCCCAGGAACTACACCATAATGAGCAAATAAAATACCCATTGATGCTGAAAACTCTATATCTGTAAGGTCTGAAATTATGCCTGCCGGAAGCACATTTATGTTAATTTTTTTGTTCGGAAATTGCAGCCCCGAATTATTAAATGCCGTCCGGATCTTTTTTATACTTTTCGAGCACTCCCCACCTTTTACACCCGTGACCTCTACCCTTGGTATTCCCCGTGAGGAAATTGTAACTTCTACACCAATTTCAATCACTGTGGAACCCTTAATAAAAAAGGATCTTACCCTACAGTACATAATAAGCCCCGTTTTTCTCGAAAATTATGTTTTTTAGGAGCATTTTCATAAGGATTTCGTTCAACCTGTCTGCCGAAATTCCCGTCTTATTACCCAATCCGTCAAAACTTAAACTTTTCCCCTTTAATATATTCAGCACGTCCGACTCCTTTATAGTCCCACCGTCCCCCATCTCCTCTAGCGAACTGCGTGCCATTCGCGTTGTAGTGACGGCCATTTCATCTAATATCTGCACCGGTGAAAGGTATATCTCTGCGCCTTCGGATAGCAATTTATTTGTTCCGGCTGACCTCTCGGTGTAAATATCTCCCGGAACGCTGAAAATTTTTCTGTTGTACTTTTTAGCGAAGGCGGCTGTGATCATCGAACCGCTTTTTAACGAAGCCTCGACGACTAAAATTACTTTAGATAAAGCCGCTATTATCCTATTTCTCTTTGGATAGGTCCATTTTTGGGGCATAAAACCGTCTTCAAATTCCGACACCACTGCACCGCCGCCACTTACTATCCTTTGATACAATTCCTTATTTGCAGGCGGGTGGACTATGTCACAACCACAAGGCATTACGGCCACAGTGGTACATCCTGCGCCAAGAGATAGTTCGTGCGCGTAACTGTCGGTACCCGCGGTGAAGCCCGATATAACAGTAAGTCCGGTGTCCTTTAAAAAATAAAACAGCTCCTTCAAGACCCTGATGCCGTAAGGGGAAATTCTCCTGCTGCCGACGATTCCAATTCCGGACCTGTCCAACCCTTCCGGTAAAATTCCTCGGGTATACAGTTTTTTGGGGAGTCCTTTAACCGGCGCCGGCCACTTAGGAAAATCCACCTGGTAGGTAAGAACCTCACTGTTCATGAAAACAAATATGATACTGACGCCGTAAAACACAATGCCCGCCATTCTAGTCAAATTAGAAAATACTATTTGCTATAATGCGTTTATGGAAAAAATGTTAAGCACCGAAGAACTAATAAAAAAGGCCCAGGAAACGGGAGTGGATTTTGGTAAGGGCGACCCCTACAACAGACTTAGGTACTACACTAAAATCGGATGGCTTCCCCACATGACAAGGCAAAAAGACTCTGATGGCAACATAAGAGGCCACTACCCCGAATGGGTTCTCGGTCAGCTTGTTACCATAGAAAAACTGAAGTCCGAAGGGGCCGATAACAACGAAATTGCCAAACAAATCGAAACAAAAAATAAATATACCAGTCTTTTAAATCTAATAAAGTCTAAAGAGGTCAGGACTCAACTGATCTCCTACTCCACTTTAATACTGTTACTTATAATCTCAGCAAACGAGTTTGGGATACTTAATATAGGTAATCAGAAATCGAGCCTTATCGAAGCCTTTTCCGCCCAGGGTACAAACAGCGATAGCATTGAGATACTAGCTTCGGGGTCGGCCATAGTACCCAAAGGCCACTCTACTGTATTCGTAAATAGTAAAAACCTTACCGCCGACGCCAAAGTTATCATCACTTTCACTCAAAGCTTCTCACCGGCCACCGCATATTGGGTGACCAACGTAAGAGCCGGGGAAGGATTCGAACTTAAGCTCGACACACCACTCTATTACGACACATCTTTTAACTGGTTTGTATCTAAATAGCGCAGTAACAATAAATAACTAGCCCTTTCCCTTAACGAGAAAACCCCTTGACAGACTTATTTTCTACGTACACACTTTATGCATGAAACAGAATAATAATTTAACTGTCATACTCGAGGGTGTATCGAAAGCTATCCCGCTTTACCTACTCCCTTTTTTAGTACCAATTTTTTTCCTGCCGATTACAACCGAGTTCTTTGAACTTAACAAACTCACGTTGATAATCCTAAGCACCATACTACTGGCAATACTCTGGGCAGTAAGGCTGATGATGGGTCACAAGATAGAACTTGCGAAGTCCATCATAGACTTTCCCCTTGTGATATTTACCGGTGTATATGCTTTAGCTACGGTCTTTTCCATGAACAAGACCGTGAGTATCTTCGGAAGCCAGGGAAGGTGGCTGGGGCTGTTCTCGTTAGTAGTTTTCGTCATCTACTACTACATCGCGACTCCCTTATATAGAAATCCCAAAGCTATCAGGACTGCTATCTATGCTTTCCTTACCGGTACGGGAATCGCAACCTTCGTCTCACTTCTAAGCTACTTCAACATATTCATCTCTTCTGCCACGTACATGAAGTTGCAAAATTTCTCCTTTTACGGAGGAACTACACAGACAGCAATGTTTGCAGCTTTGTCCATTATTATGGCGCTCGTACTTATCGCCTATGAGAAAAATATGCTGGTAAAGCTCGGGCTTGTCGGGGCAACCATTCTTAGCATCCTATATGTTGCTCTAACCGGCGCGCTCGCCGCCTGGGTAATGCTTGTGGTAGGAATAGTTGGAATGGTGTTTTACGTTGATCTTTCCAAAGTATTTAAAGACGGAGTTTACTACCTTGCGATCCTCGGAACAACCGCGGCAATGGCCATTGTTTTCTTAGTTCCCGCGACACGCAGCGTATTGGTAAATCCTAACTTCCCTAAAGAACTTGGTCTTCCTGCAAGAGAAAGCTGGGTAATTGCATCGTCAACGATTCAAAACTTCCCGCTTCTCGCTACAGGACCTTCAACATTCCAAACCAACTTCACCCGTTTCAGACCCATGACTCTAAACGCAACTGATTTCTGGAACGTAAGATTTGATATACCTTTCAACGAGATATTCAACATCATCGCAACGGTCGGTATATTAGGACTTCTCGCCACCATTTTCCTCGCTTCGAGAATGATGAGACTGGCTAACCAAACTAAGTTCACGGACAGCCAGGAAGGACTTACGGAAGTGTTAAGTCTATCTCTCGTTGCCATGATGTCTTCCTTCTTATTTACATACGCATCCGTAGCGTCGACCTTTATGTTGTTCACACTTTTAGCGTTGCTGGTCGCCGCTCATACGTCCATTGATGAGCACAGCAAGGTTGCCCAGATCAGCTCTATTGGAGCAAAGGATTTTCAGGCAGTTGCTTCATTAGGGGACAGTTCTGCGATAAATAAGGAGTACTCCAAATTCATTTTCGGAGGTGTAATAATCCTAGCAGTAATCTACGGAGGTTACCTCTGGAGCAAGAATTACATGGGAGAGTTCTATATGAGAAGAGCCGTTTTAGCCCTTATAAGCAATGACGGAGCAAAAGTATATGAGAATCAGAGAAAAGCCATTATGGCCAATCCGACCAGAGATTCCTATTACAATTCTTTCGCACAGACCGATCTAGCTTTGGCAAATAATATAGCCGGAAAAGAAAACCTCACGGATGCTGAAAAGCAAACCATACAAGGTTTAATCTCCGAAGCTATCACCACTACCAGAGTCACCACAGAGGCCATAAATCCTCTTAGCGCGGCTAACTGGGAAACCAGGGCGTTGATATACAGAAGTATATTAAACGTCGCTGACAATGCCTCTGAATGGGCGGTATCGGCATACAACACAGCCATACAGCTTGACCCGACAAATCCAAGACTAAGACTCGATCTCGGAGGAATGTACTACGCACAGAAGGATTACCTTTCAGCAGCCAACCAGTTCAGACAGGCTTTCTCACTTAAGCCCGATTACGCAAACGCTTACTACAACTTTGCGCAATCTATGGTTCAACTGAACGACCTGCAAAGTGCAAAACAGGCATTCGAGGTTACAAAAACTCTTGTGGAGGCTGACTCGGAAGATGCGAAACTTCTGGATAAAGAAATCGCAGCTATTGACGAAAAGATAAAAGCAGCAGGTACCACGGGACAAGCTAAACCCACAGTAGAACAGATTACAGCCTCTCAAAATCAGGGTCCCGCAAAACAGGAACCTTTGATTAAGGCCGGTGAAGAACAGCAGATAAACGGTGAAAATCTTGACTTAGGCACGTTGCCTGCACAAGAAGGACAATAAACCACGTCTAAGATAAGCTGTGAGAACAGAAAACCCCCGCTCGGCGGGGGTTTCTTTTTGTGCTTATTTCCTGGTGGACCGTAGGAGATTCGAACTCCTGACCTCTTCCATGCCATGGAAGCGCTCTACCAACTAAGCTAACGGCCCAAATTGCAAAGAATGCCTAAGAATTATATCAGATGCCTCTGGGAGTAAAAGTTTTAACATTATCGTGGCCAAAAACCATTCTTTTGTTCGGAAGGTTCTCTATCGTAAACAGTTTTACAGGTTTTTCCGCGTTAAACACCGGTCTTTTCGGATTGTCCTCAAGAATCTTTTTTATTTTTCCCATCAACAGTTCTATTCCCTCCCCCGATACACCTGATATCCCGATAACAGTAATTTTTTCTTTTTTAAAATAATCGGTAATACTTTTTAGAATTTCTTTTACTTCAGTAATATCTATTTTATTTATTATTACTAATTCAGGCTTCTCAATTAATCCTTTTCCATAAACTTCCAACTCTTTTCTAATTTTCCTGTAATTAGAAAGGGCGTTTTCCGACAAATTTAAACCGCCCCCATCAGAGTAGCCTTCCAGCGGGTCTATGAGGTGTACGAGCACCCTGGTGCGTTCTACGTGCCTTAAAAACTCATCCCCCAGACCTTTACCTTCAGAAGCTCCCTCTATTAATCCGGGAATATCGGAAATGATGATGTTCTCGCCATTTTCCAGCTCCATTACACCTAAATTGGGTGAGAGGGTTGTAAAAGGATAGTTCGCAACTTTAACATTTGCGTGTGTTAGTTTATTTAGTAATGTGCTTTTTCCGGCATTAGGTAACCCTATCAGTCCCACATCGGCTACGAGTTTCACTTCGAGCTTGATTTCTTTTTGTTCGCCCAAAGTTCCCGGAGTGTATTGAACCGGAGTCTGGTTAGTAGAACTTCGGAATCTGAAATTTCCCCTGCCCCCGATACCACCCCGCGCAATAAGAAATTCCTTGCCATCCGTATCCATATCGGCAACTAAAACCTCGCGGCCTTCTTTTAGCTCATAAACCAAAGTTCCCAAGGGCACTGAAATTCTGTAATCTTTACCGTCGGCTCCGTACATTTTCAGTTTCCCTCCAAAGCCTCCGTCCTCGCCCGCATACATTTCCTTCGCCCTGAAGTCCCGGAGAGTGGCCATATTCCTGTTTGCCACGAAGTAAACACTGCCTCCGTCGCCACCGTCGCCACCGTCGGGCCCGCCTTTCGGCGTACCTTTTTCCCTGAAAAAAGAGACTTTTCCGTCTCCCCCGTTACCGGCCCTGAGTTTTATTTTTACCAGATCTATCATTTTTATTGAACGAAATTAAACGGGTCCTGTGCGATACCGTTGTACTTGACTATGAAGTGAACATGAGGACCTGTCGATCTTCCTGTGTTTCCCATCAACCCGATAACTTCGCCCCGCGAAACTTGCTGGCCATAGCTTACATCAATACGGCTCATATGGCCATAAACTGTCTCATAACCGTCTCCGTGGTCAATTCTTACATGCAATCCCAGACCAAACGGGTCCCATCCTGCTCTTACCACCGTACCGAAAGTACAAGCCAGTAACGGAGGAGATGAAATGTTATGAGGTGTAGCTATATCAAGACCATTGTGGTACCAGCTGTAGTATTGGGTAAGAACTCTGACGGTCGACGGCCAGACACAAAATCCCTTGTCGGCAGCGGCCGTGGAAGAGTCACCCGTAGAAGGAGCGCCGGAATACTGTGTATATACGGGCACCACCTTAGGCACTTTTCCACCCGGAATAACAAGCTCTGTACCCAAAGCCAGAGTTGAGGTATCCAATAAGTAGTTAAAGTCAGCCACAGCTTGCGGGGGTACATCGTACTTTAAGGCAATGGAATTTAGGGTATCCCCTCGTGCGACCGTATGAACCAAGCCTGCTACCGGGGGAACTGTTATATCCTGACCTATTTTAAGAATTGAATTATCCGAAAGATTATTAACATATTTCAAAGCGTCGGCGGAGATCTTGAACTTCTCCCCGATACTGTAAAGGGTGTCGCCCGACTCAATCTTGTAAGTAAACGATTCTGTTCTCTTTCTCTCTTCAGGAAGCGTTGTTACTGCCATTTCTCTCTTAGGAATTATGTCGCTGGATGTAGCAATGTAGTCTGCTTTAACCTGCGGGCTTGCAATAAAGTCGTAGCTGCTCAGCACCTCACCTATCATAAATACACCCAGCGAGGCTGTGACAACCGTGACAAAAGCTAGCGGTCTTCCGAGCTTTCCCCGCGACCAGATTAGTTTTTTAACGATGAAGGATTTCGCAAAAGAAGGTAGTTGAAAAAGAAAATAAACGAGCCCCCCGACCATGTACAAAAGATCCACGGTTTTGTCCCACATATACTCCAATATAGAGCGGAAAAATTCCACCCATATATTTACGAACTGTTCGAACTTGTTGCGTCCCTGAGGTCTAAATCCTTCAAAACTGAGCTGAAAAAAGCGTTTAGACGCCGGGCGTTTGATAGTAAAAACCATGTTTAGTACATTTGGACAGGCACTCTAACGATTTTACCAATACCGCAATTTAACGGCAAATCCTGAACTTGGGTATATTTTGTGGGTTAAGCTCCCGTGTGAAGAGTGTCAAGAAAGTCCTTGTTGGTCTTAGTTTTCTTGAGTCTGTCTATCACAAGGTCCGTGGCGTCCCTTTCATCCAAAAGGTCGACCATTCTTCTCAGCCTGTATACCTTCTCCAGCGTAGGCGCGTCGAACAATTGTTCTTCGTGTCTTGTTCCGCTTGATTTAATGTCAATTGCCGGGAAGATACGTCTTTCGGACAGGCTTCTGTCGAGCCTTAACTCCATATTACCGGTACCTTTGAACTCTTCGAAAATAACATCGTCCATTCTGGAACCCGTTTCGACCAGAGCTGTAGCGATGATAGTTAAACTACCTTTTTCTTCGAAGTTCCTTGCGGCACCAAAAAAGTGTTTGGCAGGATACAAAGCGGCCGGGTCAAAACCGCCTGTTAACGTACGGCCAGAAGGAGGAGCGACCATATTGTAGGCTCTTGCAAGTCTGGTGATGGAATCCATCAAGATAACAACGTCCTGTCCTCTTTCCGCCAATCTCTTTGCTCTTTCCAGGCACAGTTCAGAAACGCGGGTCTGTTCTTCTGCTCTTTCATCAAAGTTACTTGCGTAAACTTCGCCTTTAACGTTCCTGCTAAAGTGAGTTACCTCTTCAGGGCGTTCTCCGATGAGGGCGACCATAAGCACAATTTCAGGATGGTTGGTTGTAATACCGTTGGCTATATCCATGAGCAAGAAGGTTTTACCGGCCTTGGGAGGAGCAACGAGCATAGCTCTCTGTCCTTTACCTATGGGTGCGATAAGGTCAATCAAACGGGTGGAAATAACATCTTTAGTCGTCTCAAGCTTCATCCAGTCTTTCGGGAAAATCGGTGTAAGCTCGGTGAAATGTGGTCTTTTTCGGGCACTTTCCGGTTCTATACCTTCAACCGACTCTATTCTCAGCAACGAAAGGTATCTCTCCCCTTCTTTGGGAGGTCTCGCATAACCTTTAATCATGTCGCCTTTTCTTAAATTGAATCTTTTAATTTGTGAATGGCTTATGTAAACATCGCGCGGAAGATCCGTTTCGACTTTTTCTCTTTGCCTGATAACACCATAGTCGTTAAGTATCTCCAGCATTCCCACTATTCCGACTGAGTCTCCGTTTGAACCCGAGTCCTCAACGGTAGCGTTAGGCTTATGTTGGTAGGAATACAGAGGAGCTGCCGCTGCAGGTGCTTCAACAGGAGCTTCTGCGGGCGCTTCTTTTACGACTTCCTCAACAACAGAAGGAACAGCCTCACCCTCGTCTATCTTGGGAGCTTTGGAAACAGGAGTTTTCTTTTTAGTGGCGGAATCGTCCATAAATTGAGCACCACTATTAATCAAATTACTATCTTTACTTGTATCTACAGGTTTTCTAATTACCATATTTAATTGTTTAAAAATGAAATTTATACATCAGTCTGTTTCAGGCGT